>Ga0209919_1000002_pt1 | contig 213676 bp, 181 predicted proteins | sample SalPon2A_C_D2_MG_FD_185721 | JGI IMG/M metagenome (GOLD analysis project Ga0209919, IMG submission 185721) | Soil microbial communities from South San Francisco under conditions of wetland restoration - Salt Pond MetaG R2A_C_D2_MG (SPAdes)... | ecosystem: Environmental > Terrestrial > Soil >... | reverse complement strand
CACCCGGTAGAGCGTGTTGACCAGCACCAGTGCGCGCACTCGTTCGGGGTAGCGCGACGCGAACCGCATGGCGACCGCTCCGCCCAGGCTCTGGCCCACCAGGTGGACCGGGCCCGTGTCGAGCGAGTCGGTCAGCTCCACGAGGTCCCGGATGAACCGGTCGAAGCTGTCCTCCGGCGAGAACTCGCTCCTCAGGTCCGCGTCGATGACCCGGTGGCGGTCGGAGAAGGCGGGGATCTGGTACCGGTAACTCTCCTTGATGCCGTCCGCGCCGGGCACGAGCAGGACGGGCGTGCCCTCCCCCACGTCGACGAGGGAGACGCGTACGCCGTCCGCGTATACGAACGTGCGCTCGGGATAGGGCCGGCCGGCCAGGTCACGGATGGGGGCCGGCCGCAGGGACCGGTTGCGGTGCACCATGGCCCACAGGTAGGCGCCGGCCGCCGCCCCGGTCCCCGCGGCCCATCCGGCCCACGCGCGACCGCGGCTCACGGGCTAGGAGGCGCCCAGCGCGTCGGCCAGGTGGTCGGCCAGCCCCGAGACCGGGACGCGGACCTGCCCCAGCGTGTCCCGGTCCCGAACGGTGACGGTCTCGTCCTCCATCGTCTGCCCGTCCACCGTGATGCAGAAGGGCGTCCCGGCCTCGTCCTGCCGCCGGTAGCGCCGACCGATTGATCCGGACTCGTCGTAGAACACCGGGAAGCGGCCGCGCAGCCGGTCGGTGATCCGGTGCGCCACCTCCGGCATGCCATCCTTCTTGACCAGCGGGAAGACGGCCGCCTTGATCGGGGCCAGCCGCGGCGCCAGGCGGAGCACCGTGCGGGTCTCCCCTTCCACCTCCTCCTCCGCGTACGCGTCGGCGAGGACCACGAGGAACAGCCGATCGAGCCCGATGGCCGTCTCGATCACGTAAGGGAGGTAGCGCTCCTGGGTCCGTGGGTCGAAGTACTCGAGCTTCTTCCCCGAGTGCTCCTGGTGGCGCGAGAGGTCGAAGTCGGTGCGGTTGTGGATCCCCTCGAACTCCTGCCATCCGAACGGGAAGTAGTACTGGATGTCCCACGCCTCCTTGGCGTAGTGCGCCAGCTCTTCCGGGCCGTGCTGGTGCAGCCGTAGCCGGTCGGAGCGGATGCCCAGCCTCTCCAGCCAGGCCACCCGCCGCTCGCGCCACGTGGCGAGCCATTCGTCGTCCGTGCCCGGCTTGACGAAGAACTGCATCTCCATCTGCTCGAACTCGCGCGTCCGGAAGATGAAGTTGCCGGGCGTGATCTCGTTGCGGAACGCGCGCCCCGTCTGCGCGATCCCGAACGGGATCTTCTGGCGGGCGCTCTCCTGGACGTTCCGGAAGTTGACGTACGTCCCCTGGGCGGTCTCGGGCCTCAGGTACGCCACCGAGCCCTCGTCCTCCACGGGCCCCATGAACGTCTTGAACATGAGGTTGAACTGGCGGGGCTCGGTGAAGTCACCCGTCACCCCGCACACCGGACACTGCCAGCCCCCGGGCTCCACGCCCGGCTGCTCCTCGTCCAGGTGGTCGGACCGGAAGCGGCGGTGGCAGTTGCGACACTCGACCAGGGGATCGGTGAAGCCGGCCACGTGGCCGCTGGCCTCCCACACGGCGGGCGCCATGAGGATGCCGGCTTCCAGGCCCTCGACGTCCTCGCGCGAGGTGACCATCTCCCGCCACCACGCTTCCCGGAGGTTGCGCTTGAGCTCCACGCCGAGAGGGCCGTAGTCGTACACCGATCCCAGTCCCCCGTAGATCTCCGAGGACTGGAACACGAAGCCTCGCTGCTTGCACAGCGAGACGAGGCGATCCATGAGGTCGGCGACGTGCTGCGTGGGCTCCTGGCTCATGCCTGCTTCGTCTCCCGGCTCAGCTCCGCGTCGAGCCCGGCACGATCCGGGCCCCGTGCCCGATCCGCGTCTCGGCCGGGCAAGGCGTCAAGGTTACCGCGCGTCGCCGAACTCCTGCAAGGAATCGGCGGCCCGGGCCGCCAGCCGCTCGAGGCCCGCGGCGTCGAGCCAGGCGCCCCCTCCGTCGAAAGCCCCGACGCCCTCCGGCACTTCCGCGTCGAGCCGTCCGCACAGCAGGAGCGCTCGGACACCGGCGGCGCGGGCCCTTCCGATCACCTCCCAGGTGATCTTGCCGGCCGCGCTGCTCCGGTCCCAGGCGCCCTCGCCCGTGACTACGAGCTCCGCCCGGGCCAGGCGCTCATCGAAGCCGGTCCGGTGCAGGACCCAGGCCGCCCCCGGCACGAGCCGCGCCCCGAGGAAAACCGCGCACCCGGCCCCGAGGCCGCCCGCGGCGCCGGAGCCGGGCGCAGAGACGGCGTCGGCCGCCCACCGGCCCACGTCCGAGCCGAGGCGCTCCGCCAGACGCTCGAGCCCCGCCACCAGTCGCTCCACCTCGGCCGCGCTGGCGCCCTTCTGCGGACCGAAGGTTCGGGCCGCGCCGCGCAGTCCGAGCAGCGGCGTCTCGACGTCCGCGAGGGCCGTGATCTCCGCCGCGGCCCCTCCCGGCCTGGAGCCCGGCTCGATCCGCGCCAGCCGCCGCAGCGCGCCCCCGCCCTGGGGAAGCTCGGCCCCGTGCTCGTCCAGGAATCTCCACCCGAACGCCCGGGCCATGCCCGTGCCTCCGTCCGTGGACGCCGAGCCCCCCAGTCCGATCCGCACCGCCCGCGCGCCGCCGTCCAGGGCATGCCGCACGAGCGCGCCGACGCCCCGCGTGTCGGCCTCGAGGGGCGCTCGCCTCTCGCCCAGGCGCTCGAGTCCGCAGGCGTCGGCGGACTCGAGGACCGCCTCCCAGTTCAGCCACAGGAGGCGAGCCTCCACCGGATCGCCGAGCGGTCCCGGGACCTCGACGCGCTCCGCCGTCCCCGCTGACCGCAGAGCCGCCTCCCGGCCCTCGGGCTCCCCCGGCGTGCCGGGACCGGGGAGCCGGTCGGAGGGTGACCTGGCTCCAGCGGCCCAGAGGGCGTCCAGGAGACCCGGGCCGCCGTCGGACAGCGGCAGGAGCTCCAGCCGCCAGGCGGGACGTACCGCCGCCAGGCCCCGCGCCATGGCGGCGCACGCCTCCGCCGCTCCCAGGCTCCCCTTGAACGCGGTCGGGCACACGAGCACGCGCATATCAAGAAGATGCGGTCGTCGCGGGCGGGACTCCACCCGGCGACGCGGCCCGGGGCTCCACCCGGCGGCGACGAACCGATATGCTGAGGTCATGGCGTACGGCGGAACCTCGGCACCCGGCCCCCGCGCATCCGGGCCCCGCACACCCGGGCCCCGGACAGCCGCGCCCGTGGAACCCGGGCCCTTCGCGCCCGGCGGAGCCGTTCGCGTCATCGGACATCGCGGGGCGGCGGGCTGCGCCCCCGAGAACACGCTGCCGGCCATCCGCCACGCGGTCCGGGTCGGCGCCGATGCCGTCGAGTTCGACCTGCACGCAACCCGGGACGGCCGGCTGGTGCTGCTCCACGACGACACCGTGGATCGCGTGAGCGACGGCACGGGGCCCGTCGAGTCGATGACCCTGGAGGAGGCGCGGTCCCTGGACGCGGGGTACGCGTTCACGCCCGACCGAGGACGGACCTATCCCTACCGCGGCCGGGGCGTGCGATTCCCCACCCTCGAGGAAGCCCTGGAGGCGGCCGGCTCCCTGCCCGTGGTGGCCGAGGTCAAGACCGCCCGGGCGGCGGAAGCTCTGGACCATCTCCTGTCCGGAGCTCCGGCGATGCGCGAGCGGATCCTGGTGGGGGGCTTCTCGCGAACCGCCGTGGACGTCGCCGCTCGCCACGCCCGGTGGCGCTGCGCCGCCGAGGAGGATCTCCGCGCCTACGTGCTGCTCGGGAAGCTCGGACTCGATTGGCTGCCCGCCGTGCGACCACCCCGCGTGGACGCGTTCATGGTTCCCGAGCGACACGGGCCGCTTCGCATCGTGACGCGCCGCTTCGTGCGGGGGACCCGGAGGCACGGCATCGGCGTGTTCGTGTGGACGGTGAACGAGCCCGGCGACATGCGGCGCCTCCTCGCCCGGGGCGTCGATGGCCTGATCAGCGACTTCCCCGGACGGGCCCGCCGGATCGTGGACGAGCGCTACAGCGTCGTGAGCGAGAGGGAGGCGGGATGAGCCGCACGGTCCTGCACGTGGACATGGACGCCTTCTTCGCCTCCGTGGAGCAGCGGGAGGACCCGTCGCTCCGTGGCCGGCCGGTGGTGGTCGGCTCGGATCCCCAGGGGGGACGCGGCCGGGGCGTGGTCGCGGCCGCCAGCTACGAGGCGCGCCGCTACGGGATCCACTCGGCCCAGCCCATCTCGGAAGCGTGGCGGCGCTGCCCGAACGCCGTCTACCTGCGTCCCCGGCGGCATCTCTATTCCGAGGTCTCCGCCGCCGTGTTCGAGATCTTCGGCCGCTACACGGACCTGGTCGAACCCCTCAGCATCGACGAGGCCTTCCTGGACGTCACCGGAAGCCGCCAGCTGTTCGGGCCGGGGCCGGAGATCGCGCGGCGTATCAAGCGGGAGGTTCGAGCGGCCGAGGATCTCACGGCGTCGGTGGGCGTCGCGGCCTCCAAGTTCGTGGCCAAGATCGCGAGCGACCTCGACAAGCCCGACGGCCTGGTGGTGGTTTCCCCCGGCGAGGAGCGCGCGTTCCTGGCCTCGCTCGAGATCCGCCGGCTGTGGGGCGCCGGGCCGCGGGCGCTGGATCGGTTCAGGACGCTGGGCGTCGCCACCTTCCGAGATGCGGCGGAGCTGCCGCTCGACGTGCTGGTGGAGTCCTTCGGGGAGGCCCGCGGCCGCCGGTTCCACGAGCTCGTCCGCGGCCTCGACGACCGCCCGGTGCGACCGGACCGTGAGCGGAAATCGCTAGGCAAGGAGATCACCTTCGACCACGACCTCTCCGACCGGGACCGCGTCCGCAGGACGCTGTTCGGACTGTGCGAGGAGACCGCTCTTGCGCTCCGCGCCAGGGGGCTGGCAGGCTCCACCGTGACCGTCAAGCTGCGTTGGGAAGGGTTCGAGACCGTCACGCGTCAGGCGTCGCTGGACCGCGCGGTCAACACGACCGAGCGGATCTGGCCGGTGGCCCGCGACCTCATGGCCCGGGCGGATCGGCCCTCGCGCAGGGTCCGCCTGGTGGGCGTCAGCCTGTCGTCGCTGGTGCCCGAGGCGGGACGACAGCTCAGCCTGTTCACCGTCGAAGGGGAGCGCCGGGACGAGCGCGTGGCCGCCGTCGTCGACCGGCTCGCGGAGCGCTTCGGACCGGGCGCCGTGACCCGCGCCGCGCTGCTGGAGGCGGGAGGGAGAGCTGCAGGCGCGCCCGCCGACACCGGAACCGTCGAATCCGGAAACGTCGATCCTCAAGAGGAGGACCCGAGTTGACCGATACCGATGCGGAACGCGACGAGGCCCTGCCATCGCGCGCGGAGGCCCTCGCGCTCGTGGAGGAGTACACCGACAACCTGAACCTCCGGCGGCACATGTTCGCCGTCGAGGCGGCCATGCGGGCCTACGCCGGAAAGTACGGCGAGGACCCGGAGCGCTGGGGCCTGGCCGGCCTCCTGCACGACTTCGACTACGAGCGCTGGCCCAACGACGAGCACGCCGCGGACCGGGAGCACCCCTCCGAAGGCGTCCGCATCCTGCGCGAACAGGGATACCCCGAGGATATCCTGCACGCCATTCTGGCCCACGCGGACTACACGGGCGTGCCTGCCCAGACGCGCATGGACAGGGCCCTGCGGGCCGTCGACGAGCTCACCGGCTTCATCGTCGCCTGCTCGCTGGTGCGGCCCCACGGGATCATGGACCTGGAGCCCCGCTCGGTGAAGAAGAAGATGAAGGACAGCTCCTTCGCCGCCGCAGTGGACCGGGACGAGATGCGAGCGGCCGCCGAGGAGCTCGGCGAGGAGTGGACCGAGCATGTCACCTTCGTCATCGGGGCCATGCGCGGAATCGTGGACGACCTGGGCCTTCGCGGCCGCGAGGGGTGAGAGGAAGCCGGGAAAACGCTCACCCGAGGCCCAGTCGCGTCGCCGCTTCCTCCAGCGCCCGGTAGCGTGCTTCCGTCATCATGACGGCGGCGCGGTCGTAGTGACGAACGCGGAAGCGGAGCACGCTGTCCGTGCGGAGGACTTCGTCGAGTAGGGCGCTCCAATGCCGCCGGGCGCGCGAGGAACCGACCGTGGCATCCACCGGGCGACCCCGACCATCAGCCACCCGATCGGCCCGGCGCCAGATGTGCTTCATGCGTCCACGCACGAAGCAGAAGGGCTCGTCGGGCCCCGGCTGGACGAGTTCGGCGATCGAATCGTCCCGAACCATGGCAACTCCTTGCTGGGATGCAAGATACAGCCGCATGATCGAGACCTTCGCGAGGCTCTACTTGTACAAGTAGAGCCTTCGTGGTCGGCCCTGCGGACGGGAGCGTGCGACAGCCTCCAGCCTGCTAATCATCTGGGTCTCAACGGTCGATCGTCTCCCGGATCCTGTGCGGGCCGGCAACTCGGGCGTGTAGATTCCCCATGTCCCAGAGACGCGGGAGTCACGTGGCCGGTCATCGGCTCGTGGCGCACGAATGTGAACGGGCCTCGAGCCCTCCTGGACCCTAGAGAGCCATGAAGACCCTCATAGAACCCTTCCGGATCAAGAGCGTCGAGCCGCTGCGGCTCACCACCCGCGACGAGCGCGAGGCGCTGATTCGCGCGGCCGACTACAACGTCTTCCTCCTGCGCGCACGCGACGTGATCATCGACCTGCTGACCGACAGCGGGACGGGCGCCATGAGCGCGGCGCAATGGGCGGGGATCATGCGGGGCGACGAGTCCTACGCGGGCAGCGACAGCTTCTACCGGTTCGAGGAGTCCGTCCGCGACATCTTCGGCTTTCGGAACGTCATTCCCACCCACCAGGGCCGTGCGGCCGAGCGCATTCTCTTCTCCACCCTTTGCGGCCCCGGCGACGTCGTCCCCAACAACACGCACTTCGACACGACGCGGGCCAACATCGAGCACACGGGCGCCGAGGCCCTCGACCTGCCCTGCCCCGAATCCTCGGACCTGGCGGCGCAGGGACCCTTCAAGGGCAACATCGATCTCGAAGCGCTCGAGGCCACCATCCGGGAACGGGGCGCCGAGCACGTGCCGCTCGTGGTCGTGACGATCACGAACAACTCGGGGGGTGGCCAGCCCGTCTCGATGGCCAACCTCCGGGGCGCCTCGGAGATCTGCCATGAGCACGGCATCCCCCTCTATATCGATGCGTGCCGCTTCGCCGAGAACGCGTATTTCATCCGGAAGCGGGAGGAGGGATACGCGCACCGGAGCTACCTGGAGATCGCCCGCGAGATGTTCTCCCTGGCCGACGGCTGCACCATGTCCGCCAAGAAGGACGGGCTCGCCAACATCGGCGGCTTCCTGGCCACCAACGACGACGAGCTGGCCCGCGAGGAGCGCGACCTCCTCATCCTCACCGAGGGATTCCCGACGTACGGGGGCCTGGCCGGGCGCGACCTCGAAGCCATCGCCATCGGCCTGCGCGAGGTGCTCGAGCCCGACTATCTGGAGTACCGCATCGGCTCCACCGGGTACCTGGGCCGGCACATAGCCGAGGCGGGCGTCCCCATCGTGCAGCCGCCCGGAGGCCACGCCATCTACATCGACGCGGCCGCCTTCTGCCCGCACATCGCTCCGCTCGAGTTTCCGGGAATCGCGCTCACCGTGGCGCTGTACCGGGCGGCCGGCATCCGCTCGGTCGAGATCGGAAGCGTCATGTTCGGCCACCGCGATCCGGATACCGGAGAGCCTCAGCCCGCGCGACAGGAACTGGTTCGCCTGGCGATACCGCGGAGGGTCTACACCCAGAGCCACATCGACTACGTGGTCGAGGCCATCCTCGACGTTTGGGAGCGCCGGGAGGAGTTGCCCGGCTACCGAATCACGGACGCGCCCGAGGTCCTGCGGCACTTCAGCGCCCGGTTCGCGCCCCTGGCCTGAGCCCTCGGCGGGGTCCGAGTTCGAAGAGGGAGGCCAGCGCCTCGGGCCGCATACGGGTAGACCCCTCTCGGACCGTGCGCCCATCCTACGGCGCGCCTAGATTGAAGGCTCGACAGCGGCCTCGGTTGGGGCGGCGGCGCCATGGGACCTTCGCCAGGAGAGGAATCGCGGGATGTCCTCGACGGCCATCGCGACCATGATCACGATCCTCGGTGTGGTATGGGGCGGGTTTCTGCTCATCCTCGTCACGGCCGTCATCAAAGAGCGCGGCAAGACGGAGGCGGCGGCATCGGATCCGACGCCCCGAAGCTGAGGCGCGCCCTCGGCATCGCGCTCGCGCTGCTGACCCTGTCGTCGGCCGGCTGCGCCACCCTGTTCGGCAAGCACGGAGCCCAGGCGACGTCGACCGAACAGGCAGCGGCGGGCGACAGCGCGGCGGCCAGCTCCGATTCCGCGGGCTCGGCTGCGGGAAGCGGGACCACGGCGTCGACCGCGGCGAGCTCGACGGCCAAGAAGAAGCCGGAGCCACCGTCGGGCCCGGTCACCATCACGGACGTGAAGAAGCTTCAGGCCATGGGGCCCGTGTACACCCCGTACGACCTGGGTCCGATCCTCGTGCCCGGCGACTGGTTCGGGGACCTGATGAAGGACACGCTGATTCCCGTCATCGAGAAGTACCACCTGCCGCCGACCGAGGCCACGTACTACTGGATTCTCGTCGATGCGCAGGGCAACGTGAAGGACGTGGTGCTCCACACGACCTCGGAGAACGCTCGATTCGACCAGGCCGCACGGGCCGCCGCCCTGCACCTCCGCTACCTGGCGGCGCACCGCGACGGAAAGCGCGTGCCGGTCTGGATTCTCGTGCGCGTGTCGCTCTTGATGCGGTGAGAGCTCGACAGCTCTGAACGGCTCGCTGGCCGCGTTCGAGCGCGCCGGCCTCCCGCGGGGGCGCGCCAGCCTCACAGGGCGGAGGGCCGGCCTCGCATGAGCCGGCGCTCCCGCAGCGTGGCCGCGAAGCTTCCAAGGAGAACCCCGTGATCGAACTCCATGATGGTTCATCGATGGTTCGTGCCGCGCGCCTGGCCTTTGTCGGGCTCGGCGCCCTGGGGGGGCTCGTGACCGCGGCCTGTTCCGGGGGCGGCGAAGCGGCGCCCGAGATCGCGCTCGAGCAGGGGCTCACCGCCGACAGTCTGTCGGCGCGTGTCCAGCAGTTCGCCCCCGTCACCCTGACCTTCGACAGCGCCGACCTCGACGCCGGCCAGAAGACGGTGCTCAAGAAGCTGGTGCAGGCTTCCGACGTCCTGGACAGCATCTTCCGGCTCCAGGTGTGGCGGGAGAACCTCGCCTACGGCCAGCGCCTGGCCGCCGCGACGGGTCCGGGCATGGACGCGGCGCGGGAGTACTACGCGATCATGTACGGCCCGTGGGACCTGCTGGAGAGCGACGCTCCCTTCCTGAACGTCGGCCCCGAGCCGAAGGGCGCCGGCTTCTATCCGGAGGACCTCACCCGCGACGCGTTCGACGCCTGGCTCGCCCAGCACCCCGGCGACAGCACGGCCTTCACGTCCTACTACACGGTCATCCGGCGAACGCCGTCCGGAGGACTGGAAGCGGTGCCCTACTCGCAGTTCTACCACGACCGCCTCGCGAGGGCGGCGGGGTTGCTCCGGGAAGCCTCGGATGCGGCGCAGAATCCGTCGCTCAAGAAGTTCCTGCGGCTCCGGGCCGAGTCGTTCACCAGCGACGACTACTTCGACAGCGAGGTGGCCTGGGTCGAGCTCACGGGCAACACCATCGCTCCCACCATCGGGCCGTACGAGGTTTACGAGGACAGGATGTTCGGCTACAAGACCTCCTTCGAGACCTTCATCGGGGTCAAGGACTCGGCCGCCAGCGCCCAGCTCGCGGGCCTGGTCTCGCACCTCAAGTACCTGGAGGAGCATCTCCCGGAGCCCGATGCCTACAGGAACCTGGACCGTGACTTCAGCTCGCCCATCTCGGTGGTCACCGAGGTGTACGCGGCCGGCGAGGCTGGCCCGGGCATCAAGACGCTGGCCTTCAACCTTCCCAACGACCCCAGGGTCCGGAAGGAGCACGGCTCCAAGAAGGTCCTCCTCCAGAACGTGTCGCAGGCCAAGTTCGACAAGGTGCTGAAGCCCATCGCGAAGCTCGTCCTCGACTCGGCGCAGGCGGCCGAGGTCGGCTTCAAGCCGTACTTCACCCGCATCCTGATGCACGAGCTCTCGCACGGCCTCGGTCCCGACTACGTGCATGGCCAGAAGGGCCTGACCGTGAACAAGGCGCTCAAGGACCGTTATTCGGCCATCGAGGAGGCCAAGGCGGACGCGGTGGGAACCCACAACCTGGCGGAGCTCGTCCAGCAGGGCGTCTACGACCAGGAGTTCCTCAGGCAGGTCTACATCTCGCACCTCGGCGACCTGGTCCGCTGCGTCCGGTTCGGCGCCACCGAGGCGCACGGCAAGGGCTGCATGACGCAGTTCAACTTCCTGCGCGAGCAGGGAGCGATCGCGTACGACTCGGCGAAGGGCGTGTTCTCGGTCGACTTCCAGAAGATGCCGCAGGCCATGTCGGCACTGGCCGGCCGCTACCTGACGCTGGAGGCCACAGGCGACTATGACGGCGCCGGCCAGTTCCTGGACCAGTACGGCAAAGTCCCGCCCGAGCTGAAGGCCGCCCTCGCCCGGCTCCGGCAGGTGCCCGTCGACATCCAGCCCACCTTCGCGGTCAAGGACATGATGAAGGGCTGGTAGAGGGGAGCCTCGTGAACGTCGGGACGAAGGGGAGTCCGTGACCGGGATCGAGCCGAGCGCTGCGGACGCAGGCGGCGGCGATGTGACCCGTCTCCTGGGTCAGTGCGCGGCAGGAGACCGGAGCGCATTCGACCGGCTCGTGCCGCTCGTCTACGGCGACCTCCGCGGCATCGCCCACCGCCGCCTGCGGAGCGAGCGGGAGGGACACACCCTCAGCACCACCGCCCTCGTCCACGAGGCCTACCTCCATCTGGTCGACCAGGCCACGGCCACGTGGCAGGACCGGGCCCACTTTTTCGCTGTAGCGGCTACAGTAATCCGGCAGGTGCTCATCGATTACGCCCGCAGCCGGGGAGCCCAGAAGCGGGGCGGCGGGGCCGTGCGCATCCCCCTGCAGGAGGAGCTGGCGGGGGAAGAGCCTCGCACGGTGGAGCTCCTGGCGCTGGACGAGGCGCTCACCGCGCTGGCCCGCCACGATCCGAGGCTCGAGAAGGTGGTCGAGTGCCGCTTTTTCGGGGGAATGAGCGTCCGTGACACGGCGGCAGCGCTGGACATCTCGGAGCGGACCGTGGAGCGCGACTGGGCCCGGGCCAAGGCGCACCTCTACGGGACGCTGGCCGCCGGGCTCGAGCCCGAGGAGGGGTCCGGGGACCGGGACTAGATCCGGAGTACGGTCCGCCGGGGTGCAGGCCGGGCCGATCGCGGCCGTCCACCAACTCTGGAGGAGACCACGAACGAGGCGGACGGCCGGAGGCGGAAAGCCGACCAGATCTTCCTCGAGGCGCTGGAGACGCCCGCCTCCGAGGTCGCCGCGTACCTCGCGGAGGCGTGCGGCGACGACGACGAGCTCCGCCGGGCCGTCGAGGGGCTCCTCGAGTCGTACCGCGAGGCCTCCTCCTTCCTGGAGCGTCCCGCAGAGGACGTGTGCGACGTGCCCTGGGACGAGATTCTCGAGTCCACGGGCCACGAGGAGACCGGGAGCGAGCCGTACCAGGACAGGACCGGAGAGCGCGTCGGCCCCTACCGACTCGTGGACCGGCTGGGCCGTGGAGGCATGGCGACCGTCTACCTGGCCGAGCGAGTGGACGGCCAGTGGGAGGAGCGGGTCGCGGTCAAGGTCGTCCGCCGCGGCGTCGACACCGAGGACACGATCCGCCGCTTCCTGGCCGAGCGGCAGATCCTCTCCTCCCTGAACCACCCCAACATCGCGCGATTCCTGGGCGGGGGCACCACGGAGGACGGGCTGCCCTACCTGGTGCTCGAGCGGGTCGAGGGCACACCGATCACCCGCTACTGCGATGAGCGACGAGCCAGCCTGGACGAGCGTCTCGGACTGTTCGCCGACGTGTGCCGGGCGGTCCAGTTCGCGCACGCCAACCTCGTCGTCCACCGGGACCTCAAGCCCTCCAACATCCTGGTCACCGCCCGGGGCCGCGTGAAGCTGCTCGACTTCGGTATCGCCAAGATCCTGGACGCGGCCTCCGATGACCCCCGCACGCGTACCCTTCTGCGGCCGCTCACCCCGGAGTACGCCAGCCCCGAGCAGGTGTCGGGAGAGCCGATCACCACCGCGTCGGACGTCTACCAGCTGGGCCTGCTCCTGTGTGAGATCGTGGCCGGCCGCCGCCCTTACGAGGTGAAGGCGCTGTCGCCCGCGCGTCTCGAGGAAGCGATCCTCACCGCCCGGCCGCATCGGCCCAGCGACCTCGTCACCGAGGAGGGCGCCCGGGACCGGCGATCCCGGGCGCGAAGCCTCTCCCGCAGACTGGCCGGTGACCTGGACCTCATCGTCCTCAAGGCGATCCGCAAGGAGCCGGAGAGGCGCTATACCACGGCCGAGGCCCTCCTGCAGGATCTCGAGCGCTACCGGGGGGGGCGTCCGATTTCGGCCCGCGCCGACAGCCTGGTGTACCGGACCCGCCGGCTCCTGGGTCGGAAGCCGTGGCTGGCTCCGACAGCCGCGCTCGTGGCCTTCAGCGTGGGCGGCTACGTGTACACGCTCGCCCATCACGCACGCGAGCTCGAGCTCGAGCGCAACGCGGCGCGCGTCCAGGCGACGAGGGCGGAGGAGGTCCAGTCGCTGCTCGCGGGAATGTTCCGGAGCGCCGATCCGTTCACGCCACCCGACTCGACCTACGGGGCCAACCTCACCGTCGTCCAGGCCCTGGACGTGGGCGCCCGCCGGTTGAGGACGGAGCTGGCCGACCGGCCCGTCGTGCGCGCCCAGCTCCTTCTCGCCATCTCCCAGACGCTGAGCGACCTGAGCCAGTACGACCGCTCCGCCCGGACCGCTGAGGAGGCGCTTCGGGCTCTCGGGACCGCGCCCGGGGAGGACCCGGACCTCATGGGGCGCGTCCTCCTGCAGCTGGGATCTCTGGCGGCGTGGCGCGGCATGCCCGACTCCGCCGACGCCCTGTACCACGGTGCACTCGCGGCGGCGCGCTCGGCGCACGCCGGGAACGACCCCGCGCTGGCACCTTTTCACGCGTCGCTGGGACGCTTCCAGTACGACGTCGGACGACTCGACAGCTCCCGTGCGCACCTGGAGCGGGCCGTGGCCCTCGAGCGCGCCGCGCACCCAGTGCCCGAGGGCGACCTGGCCGGGACCCTCGCCAACCTGTCGGACACGTACCGGGGGCTGGACCGGGTCGACGCCGCCCGGACCGCGATCGAGGAGGCGAGGCGGATCGACGAGAAGGTCTTTGGTCCCAACGCCGTGCAGACCGGGTTCGCTCTCGCCTCCGAAGCCGCCGAGCTCGAGCAGGAGGAGCGTCCGGACGCCGCGGAGGCCGACTTCCAGCGCGCCATCGACATCCTGGAAAGCCGCCTGGGCCCGGAGAATCCCAACACGACGGCGGCCATGAACAACCTGGCCCTTCTCATGGCCTCGCGCGGCGAGCTGGCCGGTGCAGAATCGCTGCAGCGCCGCGTGCTCGACATTCGCCGACGTACGCTCGGAGAAGAGCACCGCGAGACCGCGAGCGCCATGCAGAACCTGGCGGCCGTCCTCTCGCGGGAGGGGGAGTACGACGAGGCGGAGGACCTCCTGGGCAGGGCGAGCGAGATCTACCGCAGGACGCTCCTGCCCGGGAACCAGCTCGTCGCCTATCCCCTTCTGACCCAGGCCGATATCCGCCTGAAGAGATCGAACTTCCGGGGCGCCGAGACCTCCGCCCGACGAGCCGTTCGCATCCTTCGCCAGGCGCTGCCGGAGGGCCACTGGGTCACGGCGGTGGCCGAATGCCGTCTCGGCCGGGCGCTGGCCGGCCAGGGGCGGCTCGACGAGGCCCGGCCCCTGCTCGAAGGAGCCGCCGGGGAACTCGCCGACCGCGAGGGAACGCCCCAGCAGAAGTACCTCACCGCCTGCCGCGCCGCCCTGGCGCGGCTCGACTCCCTCCAGGCTCGAGACTCCGACCGGGACGACTGACGCCCCCCGGGCCGCGTGGCGGCTCCCGGTCCCGTTTCCCGCTCTAGGGATCGACTGGCCGGGTGAGCGGGAACCACATCCCCCTCCTCGGTCCGGACATGAGCCGCTCCGTCCAGGAGGATCCGATGCGAAGCTCGCGCCACGCCCGTCGCTCCAGTCGCCCTGCGTTCCTCGTCCTCCTGAGCGTTCTGGGGCTCGGTCTCGCCCCCACGGTCGTCCTCCCCGCGTCCGCTCACGCCCAGATCTTCAAGCGCCTCAAGCACGCCGCCAAGGACGCCCTCGTCAACGAGACGAAGAACCAGGTCGATCGGATCATCAGCAACGCGGTGAAGTGCGTGTTCGACGACCCGCTCTGCGCCCAGAAGGCCAAAGACAGCGGCCAGGACGTCGTGTTCACGGACGACCAGGGCAACGTTCTCACCGACGACGAGGGCAAGCCCGTCACCGATGCCGGGCAGGCGGCCGACGTCGCGGCGGCCAGCGGGGACGAGACCCTGGCCCCCAACACGGGCGTATGGACCAACTACGATTTCGTCCCCGGCGAGCAGGTCCTGTTCTACGACGACTACTCGCAGGACCACGTCGGCGACTTCCCGCGCCACCTCACCTTTCTGAAGGGGAACTGGGAGCTCGTCGAGTGGCGGGGGCGCCGCCTCCTCAGGAACACGGGGCCTCGCGCCTCGGCCATCGAGGTCCCGCTGCCCGACACGCTTCCGTCACGGTTCACGATCGAGTTCGACGTCTACTTCACGCACGAGAATCAGCAGCTCGTCGTGGGCACCGAGCCCCCGCCCTCCAGAGGCGACCGGTACGACCGCATCCCGGGCAACGTCTTCCAGGTTGCCGTGGTGCAGGGAACCGGCATCCGCTCCAACACCAGGGGCGGCGTCGAGTCCCTGAACAACACCGAGGCGGTGGGCCAGAAGATCGTGCCGTTCCGGATCATGGTCGACGGCAGCTACGCCAAGGTCTACGTGGGCTCGCACCGCGTGGCCAACGTCCCCAACGCCGAGATCCACCGCGGGACCTCGCTCTACATCGAGGACAGCTACTTCGCCGACGACAAACATCCCATGTACCTGGGGCCCATCCGCGTGGCCGCGGGAGGCAGGGACCTGTACGACGTCCTGGCGGAGAAAGGACGGGTCGCGACACACGGGATCCTGTTCGCCGTGAACAGCTCGGTCCTCCGGCCCGAGTCGACCCCGACCCTCGAAGAGATCGCGCGTATGCTCCACGCTCACCCCGACCTGCGCCTCTCCATCGAGGGGCACACCGACAGCACGGGGGACGCGGACTACAACCTGGAACTGTCCAGGCGGCGCGCCGGGTCGGTCAGGGACTACCTGACCGAGCAGGACACGATCGACCCTGCCCGGCTCGAGACCACCGGCTACGGCGAGACGAAGCCCGTGGCGGACAACGGCACGCCGGAGGGGAGGCAGCAGAACCGCCGGGTGGAGCTGGTGAAGCTGGATGGGAGCGGTGCGGCTGGTGAGGAAGGCGGAACCGCGGAGACCGGGCCGTCCAGCCGTGCGGTCGTGCCCGCCCCGGGACCCTCCGCCGCGGCCGGCTACCGTCCGGAGATTCGATCGAGGCAGCCCGAGAGGCCAATGCGCCTTGCGGGCCCCGCGATCCGCCTGGGCCTCGACTCGGACGCCCGGACTGCGATCGAGTCGAACAAGGGCGGCCTAGACGTCCGCGAGACGCTAAGGCGCGGGCTCACCCTGGACCTCAAGGCCGAGCGGCCGCTCCACGTCCGTCTGGTCAGCGTCGTGATCCGGAATGGCAAGCTCGGAAGGGAGTGGGCCTCACCCGAGTTCCCGCTCCGTCCGGGCGGGAATCGACTCCCGGGGGACCAGTTCCTCCCCGGCGATCAGTTCCTCCCCGGCGATCAATTCCTCCCCGGCGATCAGTTCCTCCCCGGCGATCAATTCCTCCCCGGAGACCAATTCCTCCCCGGAGACCAGTTCGCCCCCGTCCTGAAGGACATCGCCTCCAACGGCGTCGTGTTCGGCAAGGCCAGGGTCGACTGGAAGCGGCAATCCGTGCTCTTCCTGGTCGTCGTCCCGTCCGACCGGGAGGTGGCCTCTGCCAGCCGCGTCCTCCCCGTCGCCTTCATCGTGGGCGGAGGGCGCTGACATGGCCGCGCCGCGGACTCCGGCCGGCGTCCTTGTGCTGGCGCTCGCGCTCGTTGGTCTCGCCGTGCCGATGGCAACGGCGCGCGGCCAATCCGCGGGCAGCACGACAGCCATCGCCTACCGGGTCCACCTGGGGATGGGCGGCGATACGACGTCGGCGTCCGCCGTCACGACGTCCAGCCTGAGCGCGTTCCTGGACGCGTCGGGGCAGCCGACCCAGCTCGCCGGCGACGCGGTCGGCGGCACGCCCGTCACGCCGCTCCCGATAGGGCTCCTCCAGGACGCGTGGGTGAGGCTCCCCGAGCCGCCGCCGAGCCTCCTGGACGCGTCCCCCATCGGCGACATCAGCGACGCCGCCACGCTGGACTCGGTACACATCGACCTGAGCGACGCCGGCTCGGGGCCGGCCATCGACGGGCACCCGACACGGCACATGAGGCTTCAGGTCGAGACCTTCTCGGTCGCCGTGGACACGTCGGGCCGGAAGACGCCCTTTCGCGGCGCGGGCAGCTCCGACCTGTGGTTCGCGTCCGACCTTCCCTTCTCCTGGCTCCCCCTCGGGGGTAGCAGTGGCCCGATACCCGAGGCCATTCCCCTGGCCCACTCGATCCCAGCGGCCGGCACCTACGTGGCCGACGCCCTCGCCCCCAGGCTTCGAAAGCTGGGCCTCCTGCTTCGCGCCGATGTCAGAGACTCGGTGCTCCTGAAGGACCGGCCGGGCGCCAGGCCCGGGTGGGGCAGCGACTTTACGATCGTACGGAAGATCTGGGTGGACTCGATCGGCCCGGCGACCACCGCGCCGCCCGCCGCGCGCTACGCGGGCATGCAGCACATCTCCGAGCTCCGCATGAGGCTGGCGGCGGCGGTGGCCATGATGACCGCCCAGGAGTGCGGGGCCATGGCGGGGCGGACAGGGGGCTCCTTCGACCTCACGGTCACGGGCCCGCCATCCACGAGGCTCTCCGGCCGCGCCTTCTCCCTCCCGCCGGAGACGGGAACGCTGACGGCGCCGGCGCACCTCATCCTCGAGGCGGGCAAGGCAGCCGGGCCGGCCACCACCTGTGTGTGGATCGACCTGCCGAAAGGTCCCGTCCGGACCGGCGACTTCCGCCTCTCGGCCGCTGCCGGACCCGACCCCACGGCGGCCAGGGCCTTCCAGCTCGTCATGGCTCCCGGAGGCCAGGAGCCACGCGCGATGGCCCTGGTCGAGACCGGCGCACTCCACATCCGCTCGGCCGACGGCGGCTCGATCGCGGGAAGTCTCGAGGGCACGGGCTGGCGCCTGGAGGTGGATCCGACCCGGAGCCCGCCCAGGGGAAAGCTGCTCGACGACCTGGGCTTCAAGGTGAGGTTCGAGGCCGTGCAGGCGGCGCCAGGCTCGAAGGACACCGGAGACGGAACGGCGGGAAGCGCGCGAAGCCGCCCCCGCGGTGAGTGAAGCGGCGCATTCGCACTCTGCCACGAATTTTCGATCGCCAGGAGGAACAGGCATGACGACCCCGCGCATTCGAACGCTCTTGACTCTGCCCTGCATGCTGGCCGTGCTGCTCACCGGCGCGTGCGCCGACCAGCCGACCGGACTGCCAGACGTTTCCACGACGGCTCCGCCGGTCCGTCTTGCCACGGCCGACGCGGTCCCGATCACCACCGACCTCGTTTCCACGACCGGCGTTCCGATGGCGTCGCTGGCCGGGACGGCGGCGCCGGCATGGCTGCCCCATGCGATCAACGCGATCCGCTGGGTGACCGGCACGCAGGACGGTGTGACTTATGCGGTTTTGTGGCGAGGCAACGGGCCGGAGATCCTTCCCCGGCCGGAGGCCTACGCCGGCGCTTCCATGGAGGGGCTCGGAATCAACGACGACGGCGTGGTCGTCGGACGTGCGCATCCCAACTACTTCCAGCCGTTCGTTTGGGACCCCGACACCGGCATCACGACGCTGCTGCCGTACCCGGGAGACGCGCTGGTCGGCTCCTCCACACAAGCCACCGACATCGACGCCGCTGGGAACGTCCTGGTCACGTACTTCAACCGCGATTCAAATTGCCAGGACGATGCCGCCGTTTGGTCCGGCAGCATTTACGCTTCCCTCAACTACATGGGCGGCTGCGAGACCAGCGTCGAGGCCGAAGCGATCGACGACGGAACGGTGATCGGGTTCCTGATTGGCAGCACGTCGGACGCCTTCCGTTGGAGTGGCGGTACGTTCACGCTCGGAAAGGCATGGAAGCCAGTCGACCTCGCCGGAGACTACGCCGCCGGGCAGGCGGACATCGGGACGGGCGCGTTGGTCCCGGTTGTCCAGACTCTCAGGGCAGGCGGGTTCCTCCAAGCGCTGTCGCTTCCCGACGGATCCACCTCCTACCAGGTCAGTGCCGTGAACGCCATCGGCTGGGTGGTCGGGCGGGTGACGGTGAACGGCGAGACACACGCCTACCTGTGGAAGTCGCCGAGTGAAGCAGTCGACCTCGGAACCCTCGAGGGGGATGCCTTCAGCTGGGCGACAGACGTCAACGACGCGGGCTACATCGTCGGGACATCGCGAGCCAGCGCCAGCACGATCGACCATCCGGTGGTCTGGCACATCAGCCCGGCGGGCGGCACGACGCCCCCCGCCAATCAGCCGCCCACCGCGACGATCACCGCTCCCTCCGACGGGGCCCAATTCCTGGAGGGCGAGGACATCACGTTCGAAGGATCGGGCACCGATCCCGAAGACGGTAGCCTCAGCGGCACGTCGCTCGTGTGGACGAGCGACCTCGACGGTCAGCTGGGCACCAGTACCGGCTTCGACCGCAGCGACCTCTCCGTGGGGACGCACGAGATCACTCTGACGGCCACGGACGCGGACGGCGCGGCGGGGAGCGCCTCGGTGTCGATCACGGTCCAGAGGCTGACTCCCACCGCGCTCGCCGACCTGGTCGCGGACATGCTGGCCAGCGGAGCGATCACCGACCCGGACGTCGCCCAGGGCCTGACCGACAAGCTCGAGGCCGCGCAGGCGGCGCTCGACCGAGGCAGCACGGTGGCCGCCGGCAACATCCTCCGTGCCTTCATTGATCAGGTGGAGGCACAGCGCGGCAATGCGATCACGGACGAGGCGGCGGACGAGCTCATCGGGTTTGCGGAGCGCCTGCTGTCGGAGATCTGAGAAGCGATTCCGTCGCTCCCGTGACCTTCCCGCCATGTCAGAGCCGCAGGAGGCCGGCCGCGCTCGCGGCCGGCCACGCCGCCGTCGGCTCCTTCCGCCTTCGCCCCGGAAGACGGGCCGTTCCGCTGTCATTGCGGGGAGCGCGGCCCGTCAGGTCCATTTCTCACGTTCACGACGGGAGACCAAGATGAACGATCGAGCCCTCCCCCCTCACCGGCGTCGCTACCACGCTCTCTCGTGGCCTGGTCTCGGGCTCGCCGTCCGGCTCACGGCGCTCCCCCTCACCGTGCTCCTCGCGCAGGCTGGTCCGCTGCGCGGCCAGGAGACGGCCCCGACCATCCTTCGGACCGCTTTGGCGAAGCACGACGCGCAGCTGAAGGACGTCCACGACTACACCGTGGAGCGTGAGATCGCAGAAAACCGGCAGGAGACGTACTTCGTCCGCCGCGAACATGACGGGCACGTGGAGTTCGTCCCCGTGGGTCCCTACCGGCTCGCCCTGACCAGCGGCGCGCTCGATCGCACGCCTTTGGCGAAGCTCGCACCGGGTGGGAACGTCCTGAAGGGCCTCCGTGAGCAGATGGTGGACGCGGCGGTGAAGGCGGGACTCGGTCAGCTCCAGAAGGCCCTGCTCGGGGCCGCGGACGACCAGCTAGCCGACCTGACGGAACCGCTGCTCGGCTCGGTCCAGGGGGCTGCGTCCCCGGGCGGTGCGGGGGGCGATCCTGTCCAGCAACTGAAGGCCCTGGCCGACCCGGAACACCTCAAGGGCGCTCTGCTCGCCGGCGCGAAGCGGGCCGGGATGAACGCGGCGGAAAAGGCGCTGGAGAGTGCCGCCCCGCCGCAGGTGACCGCGCTGGTCAACGTCCTCCGCGGGAAGACGAGCCCCAAGCAGCTCCTCGGGGCCCTGGCCAGCGTGGCGAGCGGCAGGGGGCTCCCGGCGAGCTTGCTCGGCGGCGGGATGCCGGGGATGGCTGGCGGCGGGACGCCCGGGGCGGGCGTGGTGCGGCGCGGCGCGGTGCCTGGAATGCCCGGAATGCCGGGGATGGGCGGCATGCCCGCGGCGGCGGGCGCCGGCGCCGCGGGCCTCCTCATGTCGGCCGCCGGCAACGCGATGAACGGGATCATGATGAGCGCGATCGACAACTCCACGGCGGGGGTGGAGAGCGCGATGCGCAGGAACCTCCTCGACGTGGACGTCTGGGGACTCATCCCCCAGGTCGCGGATCACGCGACCCTGGGGGGCCAGGAAGAAGCGGACGGGCACTCCTGCTGGGTGATCAAGGTCTCCCAGGAGGACGTCCCGGACCTGGCAAACGGCGATAACCTCAAGTCGGGCGTCCTCACCCTCTGGATCGACAGGGAGAGCTACCTCCCACGGCGGGCGCAGATTAGCGGACAGGCGCGCATCGAAGGGAGCTGGAAGCCGGTCACCCTGAAGAACGATTTCACCGACTATCGGGAAACCAAAGGCGTGACGATGGCCTTCCAGACCACGGCGACGATCAAGGGTGTGGAGCAGGCGATTCCCCGGGACAAGCTCGCCGAGATGAAGACCGCCATGGCAACCGCGGACAAGCGGATGCCGGAGGCCCAGACGAAGATGGACAAGAAGCGCGAGGAAGCGCTCAAGCAGCTGGAGGAGAGGAAGAAGGAGCTCGAGAAGATGCCGCCGCAGCAACGCGGCATGGTCGAGGCGATGCTCGAGCGGCAGGAGCGGATGCTGAAGATGATGGACCAACGGGGGACGCCTCAGATCGCGACGCTCGGCATGGGGGGCTCCATGATGGCGCAGATGGAAGCGATGGCGTTGGGAAAGCCGCTCGTCACGAAGGTGAGCGACCTGAAGATCAACGCGGGCCCGCCGGCCGACCTCAAGCACGACGCGGAGACCATCACCGAGATGAAGCAGCTCGAGCGGCCTCCGATGCCAGTGCCAGGCGGGGGCGGGAGGTGAGACCCTGTCGAGAGCCGGCGGACCGCACCCTCCTGTCCGAGTCGGCCGGCTACCCGCTGCTCGTGCTGCTCGGTAGCTGAAGGTCGACGAAGGAGGGCGGAGGCCACTCCACGCCGCCCTCCTTCGCCGGTCGGTTCACCGGCCGATCCGGCCGGCTGCGGCGCGCCGACCGCCTCCTTCCGTCCCCCGCTCCCCGCGTTCGGCACCCGGCGTGCGCGGCTCACGCCCCCTCGTTATGTTGGCGCGCCGCAGCCCCGACGTGCGGGGCGAGACCTCCGGAGCCGAGGACATCCATCGAACCGAGCCGTAGCCGCGCCCCGACCCGCTGATGCCCCGACGCGACGACATCCGCTCGATCCTCCTCATAGGCTCCGGTCCCATCGTCATCGGGCAGGCCTGCGAGTTCGACTATTCGGGCACGCAAGCCTGCCGGGCGCTCCGGGAAGAGGGCTACCGGGTCATCCTGGCCAACTCCAACCCGGCCACGATCATGACCGACCCGGACGTGGCCGACGCCACCTACATCGAGCCCCTGACGCCCGAGTGGGTGGCGCGCATCATCGACAAGGAGCGGCCCGACGCGCTCCTGCCCACCATGGGGGGCCAGACGGCCCTCAACCTGGCGCTCGACCTGGAGCACCAGGGGGTCCTCGCGGAGTACGGCGTCGAGCTCATCGGCGCCGACGAGCGCGCCATACGGATGGCCGAGGACCGCGAGGAGTTCGCGAAGGCCATGCGGCGGATCGGGCTCGCCGTCCCGCACGGCGGCTTCGCGCACAGCCTGGAGGAAGCGCGCGAGATCGTCGAGGACGTGGGCTTTCCCGCCATCCTGCGCGCCTCCTTCACGCTGGGGGGCACGGGCGGCTCGGTGGCCTACAACCGGGAGGAGTTCGAGGAGCTCGTCGAGCACGCCCTGGACCGCTCGCCGATCCGCGAGGTCCTGATCGATCGCAGCGTGATCGGCTGGAAGGAGTACGAGCTCGAGGTCATGCGCGACGGCGAGGACAACGTCGTCGTGGTGTGCTCGATCGAGAACATCGACGCCATGGGCGTGCACACGGGCGACTCGATCACGGTCGCCCCCGCCCTCACCCTCTCCGACCGCGAGTACCAGCGGATGCGGGACGCCGCCCTGGCGGTGATCCGCGAGATCGGCGTGGAGGCGGGCGGCTGCAACATCCAGTTCGCGGTCGATCCCGAGTCGTCCGAGATGCTGGTCGTCGAGATGAACCCGCGGGTGTCGCGGAGCTCGGCCCTGGCCTCCAAGGCCACCGGCTTCCCGATCGCGCGGATCGGGGCCAAGCTGGCCGTGGGCTACCGGCTGGACGAGATCGAGAACGCGATCACGAAGGTGACGCCCTCCTGCTTCGAGCCCGTCCTCGACTACATCGTCGTCAAGATCCCTCGCTTCGCCTTCGAGAAGTTCCCCCGCGCGGACGCCACGCTGGGGATCCAGATGAAGGCCGTGGGCGAGGTCATGGCCATCGGCCGCACCTTCCAGCAGGCGTGGCTCAAGGGCTTCCGGGCGCTGGAGAACGGCCGCGACGGCTGGGTCACCGGAAGCCTGGAGGACGACCGCCTCCCCGACGACTCGGTGAAGAGCCTGCGCGCGGCGCTCCGGGTCCCGACGCCCGAACGTCCCTTCCAGATCCGGCGGGCGTTCGAGGCGGGGCTCTCGGTGGACGAGGTCGCCGCCCTCACCCACATCGAGCCCTGGTTCCTGGGTCAGATGGCCGGGCTGGTCGAGGAGGCGAAGGCGTTCGCGGCCCTCGAGGGACCGCCGGTGCCGGCCGTCGACGACGAGGCCGACGAGTTCGCGCGGGCGCTCCGGCGCATGAAGCGGCGCGGCTTCGGCGACGCGGAGCTGGCCGGGCTTCGGGGGGCGCCCGAGAGCGCCATCCGCGAGGCGCGTCACGCCGTCGGTCTCCGGCCCGTCTACAAGGTGGTCGACACCTGCGCGGGCGAATTCCCCGCCGCCACGCCCTACCTGTACTCCACGTACGAAGACGAGAACGAGTCGGAGCGATCCGACCGGAAGAAGGTCGTGATCCTGGGCAGCGGCCCGAACCGGATCGGCCAGGGGATCGAGTTCGACTATTGCTGCGTGTCGGCCGTGCTGGCCCTCCGGGAGGAGGGCTACGAGACGATCATGGTGAACTCGAACCCCGAGACCGTCTCCACCGACTTCGACATCTCGGACAAGCTCTACTTCGAGCCGCTCACCGTGGAGGACGTGCTGGAGATCGTCCAGCTCGAGGAGCCGGAGGGTGTCGTCGTCCAGCTCGGCGGCCAGACGCCGCTCAGCCTGGCCCGCCGCCTGGAGGACCTCGGCGTGCCGATCCTCGGCACCAGCGTCGACGCCATCGACGAGGCCGAGGACCGGGGTCGGTTCGAGGCCCTGTGCCGCCGGCTCGACATCCTCGCTCCCGAGGGCGGCACGGCCACGGAGGTGGACGAGGCGGCCCGGATCGCGGCCGGGATCGGCTATCCGGTGCTCGTGCGGCCCAGCTACGTGCTGGGCGGCCGCGGCATGGAGATCGTCTACGACGAGCGCTCCCTGCGCGACTACTTCGGCCGCGCGGTGCGCGCCTCGCCGGAGCACCCGGTGCTCCTGGACCGCTTCCTGGAGGACGCGTTCGAGGCCGATGTCGACGCGGTCTCGGACGGCGAGCGGGTGCTCATCGGCGGCGTGATGCAGCACATCGAGGAAGCCGGCGTCCACTCGGGCGACTCGGCCTGCGTGCTCCCTCCCTACCTGCTGCGGGAGGAGCAGGTGGACGAGATGCGGGCGCATACCCGGGCGTTCGCGAAGGCGCTGGGGGTGGTGGGGCTCATCAACGTCCAGTACGCCGTGCACGAGGGCACCGTCTACGTGCTCGAGGTGAACCCGCGGGCCAGCCGGACGGTGCCGTTCGTGAGCAAGGCCACCGGCGTGCCCCTCGCCCGGGTGGCGGCGCGCGTGCTCGTCGGCCGCACGCTGGACGAGCTCGGCCTTCCGGACGAGGCGCCCGTGCACGACGTGGCCGTGAAGGAAGCCGTGTTTCCGTTCGACAAGATCCCGGACGCCGACCCCCTGCTCGGACCCGAGATGCGCTCGACCGGCGAGTCCATGGGGCTGGCCGACAGCTTCGGCCTCGCCTTCGCCAAGGCACAGATCGGAGCCGGCGGCGCGCTCCCCCTGAGCGGGACCCTGGTCGTCACCGTGAACGACCGCGACAAGGGTCCGGCCACGGCCATCGTCCGCCACTTCCACGAGCTCGGCTTCGAGATCCTGGCCACCGAGGGCACGGCCCGCTACCTGAGGGCCCGGGGCGTGCCGGCCCGGCAGGTGCTCAAGGTCCACGAGGGGCGGCCCAACATCATGGACCACCTCCTCTCGGGAGATGTGGATCTCCTGATCAACACGCCGCTGGGCAAGCACTCCCAGCAGGACGACTACCTCATCCGCCGCACGGCCATCGCCCGGGGGATCCCCTACACGACCACCCTGTCCGCCGCGTCGGCGGCCGCCGACGCGATCATCGCCCTCCACAACCGGACGCTCACGGTCCGGAGCCTGCAGGACCGCCTCGCGGAAGCGGAGGCCGGGCGAACGCACGGCACGGAACGACTCACGGGAGTCGGCCGGACGTCGAGCTCCTAGCTCCGGCGGCGCTGAAAACTTCGCAACGGAGGACCCCATGACGATGACGGGCCTGTTCCTCTTCCTGCACGTCCTCGGCGTCGTCCTGTGGGTCGGGCTGGCGGTCACCCTGCCGTTCATCACGGGTCCGGCCGCCAGGGAGGAGAACCTGGAGGTGGCCGCGTTCGCCTACGGCGCGGCCGACCGGCTCACCCGGAGCCTGGGACTGGGCGGCATGATCCTGACCCTGGTCGGCGGGATCGGCCTCATGACGACGATCGGCTACCCGTGGTTCCGGCCGTTCCCGAGCCACTGGCTGTTCCAGATGCAGGTCCTGGGGATCCTGTCGATCGCGGTAGGGATCGTCTACCAGGTTCCGCTGGCCGGACGCCTGGCCCGGGAGGCGCGCGCCTCGGCGGAGGCCGGCGCGCGGACGGAGGGCTTCCGGAAGTACCGGAAGCGACACGCGATCGTGGGCTCGGTGATCGGGGCCCTGCTGCTCATCGTCCTGCTGCTGGCGACCCTGAAGCCCTAGGGAACCTGCCCACCGTGTGAGCCGCCCCTCTTCGGGGGCGGGCCCACGCTACTGGAATCCCGCCAGCCGTCTGAACTTGTCGGCCCGCTCGATGTTCTGCTGCGACCGGTCGGCCAGGTCCAGGAGCCGATCCGCGTCTCCCTGCGCTAGATAGGCCAGGTAGTACTGCGTTGGAATGCTGCTCCGGGTCGAGGGCTCGGGCCACAGGTCCCAGGTCAGGAGGTAGTCCACGTTGAACACGTCCCAGAGCAGCTGGCGGCTCCGGGTCACGTCCTGCCAGCGCACACCGAACTGCCGGCTGACCTGCACCGTGTCCGTCGTGGGCTCCAGGAGGCCGTTCACCAGCTTGTAGGCCAGCCCCTGCCGCAGGAGCTGTGGCGTCAGCCCCCACGCCTCGTACACGGGCGGCGCCGTGGCGGCGAAGTACACCGGCCGATCCCCCAGGGAGGTGCGGGACATCAGGTAGACGAGCAGGTCGCCGTGCGTGACCACCGAGTTCGCCCGCAGGTGCGCGGTCACGTGCTCGGAAAACTGCACGTCCAGGGGCTTCTGGACCACCTGTCCGGGCGGGAGGTTGTCGATGACCGAGTCCGCCGCCGCCAGGATCGAGCGCCCCGGCGGCGTGATCGTCATGTCCTTGTAGGGCTCGACCGCGTTCGCCGTATCGAAGGGGCGCTGACACACGATGACCGTCGGGTGCGCCCGGGGATCGACACCGTCGGGACACGGCCGGGTCAGGTCCCGGAGCTGCTTGGGATACCAGTCCGTTCCCAGATAGGAATGCACGATGACCGTGACGTCCTGCCGGATGCCCTCCACCTCCTGCACATACCACAGCGGAAACGTGTCGTTGTCCCCGTTGGTGAACAGGACGCCGTAGGGCTCGACGGACTGGAGGAGGTTGTAGGCCCAGTCACGGGCCGAGTAGTCACCCGTGCGGTCCGCGCGTCCCCAGTTCAGCACGAGGGGCAGCAACGCCACCAGCAGGAGCGGCGCCGCCTGGAGGTGCCCCCGCTCCAGCGCCTTCAGGGCCGATCCCTTGACCGCGCCCTCCTTCAGATCACCCCAGCGCTCCGAGAGCTCCTCCGCGATCTGGTTCCAGATCGACACGAGGCCCGTGCCCGCGTACAGGCCCCACAGGTAGAAGCTCACGATGAAGAAGTAGTCGCGCTCGCGGACCTCATGGAGGTTGAAGTCCGTGATCTCGGGGTGTTGGGAATACCCGTACTTGAAGTTCAGGTAGAAGACGAGCAGGGGCACGACCGTGATCAGCAACGTGAAGAAGTAGACGAAGCTGTCCCGGTCACCCTTCCAGTGCTGCCACAACCCCCACAGCCCCAGCAGGAAGAAGAGCATGGTGAACATGCTCCGGACCCAGGACGGCAGGTCCCGGGCCCACTGCCAGTCGAAGTACTGCACGTAGTTGCCCAGCTGCGCGCTATAGGGGGCCTGGCGATCCGTGATCGGGGGCTTCCCGTACTGCTGCCGCGTGAGGGCATCCTTCAGGGGCTCGCACACGAGTGACTCGGGGACGGCCTTGTCCAGGCCCGGGATGAGGTCGACGGGCGTGAACGCGGCGTTCCACAGGCTCTTGCACTGGGGACTCGCCTCGTTGATGACGGGGTTCTGCGCCGAGCGAATCGGCACGAAGAATACCTGGAGCGAAAACCCGATCGCGGCGAGCACGATCCCGGGCAGCAGGAGTCGCCAGCGCAGGAGCGTGCGAGGCCGGTGCCAGAGGACGAACACGAACAGGGCCAGGACGGGGAGCTCCGACATCGGGTGGTTGGTGGCACCGAGTCCGAGCAGGAAGGCCACCAGGAGGACGAGTCGATCGCCGCGCGCCGTGTCGGCGACATCTTCCCACACCATAGCCAGGTAGGTGAGCACGGCCACGAACAGCAGCGAGACCGTGTAGACCTTGGCGTTCACGTTCGACTGGTACCACACAGTGAACGCCGTGGCGCCGATGAACACGCTGACCGCGGCCGCCACGACCAGGACGCCCCTGCGGTCGGTCCAGTGCGACCAGACCCGCACCAGGGTCAGGAAGAAGAAGGCGGCCGAGGCCGCCGAGAAGCTCGCGCTCATCGCGTTGATGCGGACGGCCACGGGGAGGCCCGTCCACGACAGGGCGGCGTCCCACACGCGACCGACCACCACGAAGAACGGGTTACCCGGCGGATGCGGGATGCCCAGGATGTGGGCCGTCGCGATGTACTCGGAGGTGTCCCAGAAGGCCGTGCTCGGGGCCAGCGTGAGGAGATACAGCGCCCACACCACGAGAGCGGTGACCAGCGCCCATCCCCAGATGGGAAGCGGCCCGACCCGGAGCCGCTCGATCCCCAGCGCTCGAGCCGACGCATCCGCCGGCCGCCGAGCCCGTCCGCGTCCGCCCGAGCGTTCGCGTCCCGCCTGTCGATTGGTGTGCGTCATGGCACCGGGAGAAGTCAAGTCCTGGACTGCCGAAGAGCCGGAAAGCTAACGGGCCGCCCCCCGCCCGCCAACTGCCTGCGTTGACAGGCTCGTGGTGCGGGCGGACATTGCCGCCGTCCTCATCCCCCATGCGCGAAGCTTGCCCGTGACGGCCGTCCGACCTCACCCCGATCCCGATACCTTCCGGGACCTGGCCCGACCGGGTCACGTAGTCCCGGTGTGGCTCGAGCTCCCCTTCGATACGCGGACGGCGGTGACCGCCTTCGCGGCGCTCCGCCGGCCCCCGTTCGGCTTCCTGCTCGAGTCGGTCATCGGCGGAGAGCGCTGGGCGCGCTGGACGTTTCTGGGCTCGGAGCCGGCCGAGGCCTGGCGACTGGACGACGACCGCATCTCCCGCTGGCGGCCCGAGGAGGGCTGGACGGAGAAAGGAACCACCGAGGACCCGTTCGCCGACTTCGCGGCCTGGATCGGACGCTGGCAGCCGGTGGAGGTGCCCGGCCTGCCTCGTTTCTGGGGCGGCGCCGTGGGTTTCTTCGGCTACGATACCGTCCGCTGGCTGGAGCGGCTCGCCGACGCTCCACCCCGAGACGTGCCGTGCCCGGACGCCTGCTTCCTGCTCACCGACCGGATCCTCATCGTCGACAACCTGTTCGACCGGGCGCTGGCTTTGAAAGCGGTGCGGATCGAAGCCGACGGACCACCGGCCGATCGCCTCTACGGGGACGCGGTGGCGGAGCTGGAGGATTGGACGGAGCGACTGAACGCGCCGCCCCCGCTACCGACCTTCCCTCTCGAGACCGCGGAGGAAGTGGACTGGCGCTCCAACCGCTCGCGATCGGACTTCGAGGCCGCCGTGCGTCGGGTAAAGGAGTACATCCGGGCGGGAGACGCCTACCAGGTAGTCGTCTCCCAGCGCCTCGAGGCACCCATGGAGGGAGATCCCTTTCTGGCCTACCGGGTGCTTCGGACCCTGAACCCATCGCCGTATCTGTACTTCCTGGAACTGGGCGACGTGCGGCTCATCGGCGCCTCGCCCGAGCTGCTCGTCCGGGTCGAGGACGGGGCCCTCACCGTGCGCCCCATCGCCGGCACGCGCCCCAGGGGCGCCTCGCCGGCCGAAGACGAAGCGCTCGCCGACGAGCTCCTCGGCGACGAGAAGGAACGGTCCGAGCACCTGATGTTGCTCGACCTGGGCCGGAACGATGTGAGTGCCGTGGCCCGTCCCGGAACGGTTCGAGTGCCCGACTTCATGGTCATAGAGAGATACAGTCACGTGATCCACATGGTCAGCGAGGTCGCGGGGCGGCTCGAGGAAGGTCGTTCGGCGCTCGACGCCTTCCGAAGCTGCTTCCCGGCGGGCACGTTGAGCGGCGCTCCCAAGGTCAGGGCCATGGAGATTATCGACGAGCTCGAGCCGACGCGACGCGGACCCTACGGCGGGGCCGCTGGCTACGTGTCCTTCGGTGCGGAGTCGCTGGACATGGCCATCGCGATCCGGACCATCCTGCACTCGGAGGGACGTGCGTACGTGCAGGCCGGAGCGGGCATCGTCCACGACTCCGTGCCGGAGCACGAATGGGAGGAGACCCTCGCCAAGGCCCGGGCGCTGCTCAGGACCCTGGCACTGGGCCGGCCGCCCGGAGATTCGGTCGACGGAACTTCGGACCGGAAAACCGTGTGAAAAGTTTGCAGTATACACCAACTCTGTTCGTTCGCGGCCCGCGGCAACCGAAGGGCGCTTCGAATATATGTGCGTGACATATAATGACTTGCCACATGGCGGAGGCAGGGTCATCGATGGGTACGCAGGTTGCGTTTGTCTCGGCCCCACGCAGGCGGTCGCCCTGAGGCGACTCGCGCCGAGCGGGCCGGCGCTTCGCCGGAGCCCCGGAGCCAACACCGAGAGAAGGCGCAGCGATGATCTACGAAGCCACGCGGTACACCGTCCGACCCGGCACCGTCGATGCCTGCAAGGACGCGGTCCGGGAGCTGGTGGAGCACGTCCGGGAGGACGAGGAGGGCACCCTGCTCTACGTCGTCCTCCAGGAAGACGAGGACGACCACCGGTTCCTGCATCTGGCCACGTTCGAGAACCGGCGCGCGCGGGAAGCCCACTGCGAGTCGGACGCCATGCGGTTCTTCCTGAACCTGGTCTACCCCGCCACCGTGGACGGTATCTCCGTCACGGAGACGACGGTCGTCGACCGCATTCCCGCCAGGCGAGCGCGCGCCGTGGCCCGCTGATCCTCCGGTCGCCGGCCCCGTCGGGCGGGCGGCCGCTCTCTCCTCCTGCCGGCTCCGGACCATGGCCTCCCGACCCCGGGGGGCCGCCGTGAGCCTCAAGCACCGCATCCGGGACCACCTGGAGCGTCCGTCCGAGAAGCGGCGCTACGTCCGGGACCTGTTCGGCCGCATCGCCCACCGCTACGACCTCACCAACGACGTCATGTCGCTGGGGCTCCATCGACGCTGGAAGCGCAGGCTGATGGACCTCGCGGAGATCCGTCCCGGCCACGCGGTGCTGGATCTGGCGGCGGGCACCGGCGACCTGGCCATCGAAGCCGCGCGGCGTGTGGGTGCCGGGGGACACGTGGTGGCCGCCGACCTCACGCCGGAGATGATGCAGGTCGGCGCCGCCAGGCCGGGAGGAGCATCGGTACGGTGGTCGGCCGCCGACGCGCTCGAGCTTCCCTTCGCGTCGGGGAGTTTCGACCGGGTCGTCATCGGCTACGGCCTCAGGAACTTCCCGGACCTGGAGCGCTCTCTCGCCGAGATCCACCGGTGCCTGCGACCCGGAGGCCGCCTGGTGAGCCTGGACTTCGGGAAGCCGGAAGCCGCGCTCCTGCGCGGACTCTATCTGCGCTACCTCGACCTGTCGACGGCCGTCGTGGGTTGGGCGCTCCACCGCGACCCGGAGGCGTATCTCTATATTCCGGAGTCTCTCAGGGCCTATCCATCCCAGCCGGAGGTCGCCGAGCTCATGCACCGCGTGGGCTTCGGGCGCTGCGTGTGGGTCGATCTCCTGTTCGGCGCGATGGCCCTCCACGTGGCGGACCGCACCTGAAGCCTCCCCGGCCTGCGAGCCGGAGTCAGCTGTTCTCGGACTTCCAGAACGTGATCTGGCGCCGGCCCGTTTCGCTCTCTTCCAGGCGCGCGGCGAGGGTGTCCCCATCGTCGATGCCCAGGTCTTCACGCATCTCCTGGGGAATCGTGATCCGTCCACCGCTCCCCACGGGGATCGACGTCCGATACTTTACCCGATAGATGCCCATATCGCTGTTCCTTCCTCCAGGAGACCAGACGAGTGCCGCCGCGGTCGGGACGGGCGGGACCGACCGGTGGTCCCGGCCGGGCGGGGGCGCGCTCGCCGCGCTCCGCGGCCACCCGCATCCGTACAATATAGACGCGTGCGGCGGCCGGGTGAAAGCGCATCCCCTGTCTTGCCCATGCACCGCTCCATCTTCACATTCCCGGTCGCCGTCCCCTCGGCGCGTCGCGGCGTGCCGCCTTTCGGGCGAATCGACCGGCCCCGTTCGCCGACGTCACCCCACCCGTGATTCAGGAGATTGAGCCCGTGGAGGATGCCGCAATCCGTCTGACGGGAGTGACCAAGAGCTTCGGCTCCACCACCGCCGTCCAGTCGCTCGACCTCGCCGTTCCGACGGGGAGCATCTATGGGCTCCTGGGCCCCAACGGAGCCGGCAAGACCACGACGATCCGCATCATCCTGGACATCCTGGGACCCGACGAGGGAACGGTCGAGGTCCTGGGCCGGCGGATCGACGATGCCCTGCGCTGCCGGATCGGCTACCTGCCCGAGGAGCGGGGCCTCTACCAACGCATGACCGTCATCGACCAGCTGGTCTTCCTGGCCGTGCTCAAGGGAATGGCCCGCTCGGAGGCCCGCAGCGAGGCCATGAAGTGGCTCGAGCGCTTCGAGTTGGACGACCGGTCCGACTCGATGCTCGAGGAGCTCTCCAAGGGCATGCAGCAGAAGGTCCAGTTCATCGGCACGATCCTGCACCGTCCGGAGATCCTCATCCTCGACGAGCCGTTCAGCGGCCTCGACCCCATCAACGTCGATCTCCTGAAGCGCATGGTGCTCGAGCGGCACGAGGCCGGCACGACCATCCTGTTCTCCACGCACATGATCGAGGACGCCGAGCAGCTGTGTGACCGGGTGTGCATGATCGCCGGCGCCCGGAAGGTGCTGGACGGTTCGGTGAGCGAAGTGCGCGCCTCGACGGGGCGCAGGGACGTCATCCTGCGCTTCCACGGTGAACCGTCCTTCCTGAGCCAGGCCGGCGTGGATGGGAAGGTCGAACGGCATGGAGACGCCTACGAGCTCAAGGTGGCCGACGGGGTCGATCCCGGGGAGCTCTTGCGGCGGGCCGTCGGAGCGGGCGTGCAGGTCGACCACTTCGAGGTTCGCGAGCCCACGTTGAGGGAGATCTTTCTCGAGCGGGCCGGAAAGCGGGGCCTGGACGCTCCGGAAGGGTCCGTTCGGATGGCGGCCGGGGGGATCCGATGAGCAGGCTGTCGTTGGCGCGCATCGGCGCGATCGTTCGCCGGGAGTACCTGTTTCGCGTCAAGAACAAGTGGTTCCTGATCACTACCTTCGGCCTTCCCCTCCTGATGATCGGCCTGTCCACGGCACCCGCCTGGCTGGCCTCGCGGGGAGGGGGCAAGGCCAGTCCGCTCTACGTGGGCGTGGTGGCCACGGCTCCCATACGGGCGGTGGACGTTTCGGCCCTGCTCCACGCCGAGGACGATGGCATCGCGGCGGACATGACGGACCGGCCCCCATCCCAGACGACCGATCGCCTGGCCACGGAGCTGCGTGACTCCGATTTCGACGCCTTCCTGGTGATCGGGGACACCGTCGCCCGGGGCGGGACAGCGGTCCTCCTCTCCAAGAGCGCGGTTCCGGACCGACGTAAGGCGGCCATTCGGCGTGCGGTTCGATCGAGTCTCGTGGCCGCCGGCCTGCAGCAGGCGGGCATCCCGGCCGCCGAGGTGACGACGGCGCTGCAGAGACCGCAGGTCGGACTGTCGATCGAACGGGTGGGCCAGGAGGGGGTCGCCCACCAGGACGTCCTGGCCGTCCTGGCCATGGTCCTGTGCTTCGTGCTCTACATGATGTTCATCGTCTACGGCCAGGTCATCGTCCGCGGCGTGCTCGAGGAGAAGAACTCCGACATCGTGGAAGTCCTCATCTCCTCGGTGCGTCCCTCCGAGCTCATGCTGGGCAAGGTGCTGGGGATCGGGGCGGTCGGACTCACACAGATCGGCATCTGGGCCGTGACGGTCGGCCTCGTGGCCCTGTACGGCCTGTCGGGGGCCATGGTGGCCCTCTCCCAGGCGGGCGTCGACCTCTCGGGCGTCTCCCTTCCCTACGTGGGAATCGGACTCGCCTTCCTCGCCTATTACCTGCTGGGCTTCTTCCTGTACGCGTCGGCGTTCGCCGCCGTCGGGGCCCTGGTCGGCGACGATCAGCAGGCCCAACAGATGAACTTCCCCGTGATGCTCCTCATCATCGTCCCCTTCGTGCTGGCGTTCTCGGGCATCAACACGCCCGATGCCGGCTGGCTCACCGCGGCGTCCCTGTTCCCGTTCTTCAGCCCGATCCTCATGCTGGTGCGCATCGTGACCGGCGTCGCCGCGACCTGGCAGATCGTCACGTCGCTGGTCCTCCTCGTGCTCACCATCTGGGGCGTTTCGTGGGTAGCGGGGCGCATCTACCGGGTCGGCATCCTCATGAAGGGGAAGCGTCCCACCCTGCCGGAGATGATTCGCTGGCTGCGCTACGGGTGAGGTGACGCGGCCCGCCGCCCGGCTGGCCCGGTCTCGCTCTGGCGCCGCCGCGCGCCTCGCTCCAGCGTGCGTGCTGCTCTCGCTGCTCCTCGCCGCCTGCGGACGGGGGAGGGGTGGCCCCGCCTGCCCGTCGGATTCGGCGGGCGTCCCGGTGGCGTCGAGCCGCGGACCCGGGGAGTGGGCCTCCCACGACCTCACGCCGGGCCTGAAGGAGGAGTGGCGCGCGGGCGGCCTTCGGAAGGGCGAGGCGCTGGCCCTGCCGATCGGCGCGGCGCCGAGCCTGCACGGCCGCCTCGCGGTCCCCGACTTCCAGCTCCAGGAAGTGTTTGTCCTGCGTGCGAACGGCACGTGGTCGGGGACCTGGGGCGGGCCGGGCGACGGGCCGGGCGAATACCGCTATCCCCTGGCCGCGGCGTGGAGCCGCACAGGCCGGCTGGCCGTGCTCGACGTGGGACACGGCCGAGTGGTCTTCTTCAGGAACGGGAAGGCCATCGGCGAGCCCCTCCGCACCGCACCGCAACTCCTGGCGCGCCTCGTGGCTGGCGGCCGACTGCGCTGGCAGGCCATCGGCCCCGAGGGGACGCTCTTCCTCATCCCGCCGGCGGCGGCCCTGACCGTGAACGGGTCGACCGCCGCTGGAGGGAGCGCAGGGAACGGCCTCTACGTCCGTGCCATCCTCCTGCGTGTGGCGCCGGGCGCGTCCTCTGCGGACACGCTCCTGGATGCGAGGGAGCGCGTGCTCGGCGGACCGTTCCCCACGTGGCCGGCACCGGGCTGGCCCCGCCTGGTGGCCGCCGTCAGTCCGCACGGCGGGATCGTCGCGGCCGGATGGGGCCCGGGCTACCGGCTCGCCGAGTTCGGGGCCAATGGCTCCCTCATACGCATCGTGTGCCGCGCCGCGTCGGCGGTTCCGTTCACGGACGCCGAGCGGGGCGGCCCTGGGCCCACGCCGAACGCCGACCTGTCGACGGCGCTCGGGAAGAGCCCCGCACCGACGTCCCCGGCCAGCGTGGGCCGACTCTTCGTGGGAGCGGAGGGAAGGATCTGGGTCGAGCGCGATCGGCCCCGAGCCCTGGACCGCGCGGATGCGAGCTTGGGCCGGTCCGGAGGCACCTTCGACGTGTTCGGGCCCCAGGGCCGCTACCTGGGCGAGCTGCACGCTCCCGAGGGAGCCCGCCTCGTGGCCGCCAGTGGAGATCGCGTATGGGCGTTTCTGCGGGGGTCACTCGATCAGACGACGATCGTCGCCTACCGGCTCAGCCTCGCGAAGAGATGATCGCCCGGTCCGGCCGCCCCTGCCGAGCGGGGACGACCTCAGTCGAGCGGGCGCGCCGTGCCGAGGAGCTCGAGGAGCTCCGCGTCCGCCATCCGGTGCAGATCACGCTCGGCGGAGGCCACGTCGCGGCTCTCGTGGGACACGCACCGGGCCCGCTCACGCGGTTCGGTGAGGCACAGGAAGAGGATCCTCGCGGTCGTGGCACTCGCGGGCTGCCCTCCCGACACGTACGCCTCCCACTCCCGGAGGCCGTCGTCGTGAAAGGTTCTGCGCATCGCGATCAGACCTTGACCGAGGTGGCCAGGAGCTCCCACAGGTCCGCCTCCCCCACCTGCCGAACGGCCTCGTCGGGCGCCTTCGAGAGTCCCGAGGGCGCCTCGTTGTAGCGTTGTGGTTCGCCGGGGGAGGACAGACACCGAAACAGGATCTTGAGCCGGCCCGCCTGCGGATCGGTACCCGCGTACAGGCAGAATTCGGCCTCCCAGCGTCGCCCCGCCTCGCTGGTGAATTCCACCTTCCGACTGTCGGCCGCGCCGTCCATCCGGAAGAAGAGCTTCTTCAGCTGCTGTGCGCTGCGCATATCGGGTCCGTATGCCCTGGTGCTCGTGTCTGGCCAGATCCTTCCGCCTTCACCCGGCGGGCCGCCCACGGCTCGCAACCTAGGCGGGACGGGCCCGGCCTGACAACCTCGGAGTGGGGAATTACCGCTCCCTACGGCACGTACCCGTTGCGTGGCCAGGATCGGCACGGCACGTGGCGATGTGCAAGGAATCTCGTCGAGCGCGACGCGAGCCGCCTTCAGGGTGCGCTCATCCATACAGCGCTGACACATTCCCGATCACCATCCTGTATCCGCAAGGTGAGTAGCGCAAGTACGTTAGGTGCATTGTAACAGGCCTGCCCACGCCCCGTTTCGCGGACGCGGCCCTGAATCGGTGATCGGTATGCTTCTTGACCTTACGACGATGACCGCGATCCCGAGGGAGTCCTTGGCGGATGAGCGACGCCGACGTAGCTTGAAAGCGTTCCGCCTTCCGCCGAATGCCGTCGAGGCCCTGTGAGCCTACGCATTTCAGCGGACGAGCGCTGCCTGTTCTGCACCGCCTCTGCGCCGGGCGTCGAGCCCGCCGCAGGCGACGGATCACGGGGTGCGTCCCAGGGTCGCGACGCGACCATGTGGAGCACGTGCCTCGAGTGCGGCTTTTCCGTCCCGATTACACAACGAAGCCCGGCGGATCTCTACGGTTCGGTGGAGGCCGCCGAGGAGCGTCTGCAAAGCGGGCGGGTGTTCCTGATTCTCCCGCCCGAAGCCGTCGTCTTCTTCTATCCCGCCACACCCGAGCAGCTCCTCAACGCCTGCTACGAGCTTGGATTCGACCAGGTGTTCATGGAGCTCTTGGGCGACGAGCTGGTGGCGCACGAGTACCTGCGCCTATGGGAGGAGCGGGACGACGGCCGGACCTGGATTCGCTCCACGAGCCCCGTCGTCGTCGAATACATCCGGCTCCGGCACCCTGCCCTCCTCGAGCTTCTCGCTCCAGTGGTCACCCCGGCCGTGGCTCTGTCGCGATACCTTTCCGCGGCGTTCGATGATGTGCCGCTGGTATACGCCGGGCTGGATTCTCAGGGCGGGAACCGGCTGGACCGGGACCGGCTGCCGTTCGTGGCACTCGCCGGACTCAGGGAAATGTTCCGCCGGCACGGGATCGACCCGACGAGCTTGCCCGCGACGCTCAGCCGGATCCCGGCCGAACGCCGGCGTCATCTCTCCGTGCCGGGCGGACTGCCGCGGGACCTTCTCGACAGCCAGCGGCTGTCATCTCGGCGCTTCCGAAAGATCCGCGATCTCAAACAGCTGTCCGCCGTGGAGCGCCTGCTCAGAGACGGAGACCCTGGGCTGGGCTTCCTGGATGTCCTGCCGTTCGAAGGTACGCTCGACCACCCGGGCCTGGGCCCGAAGGACGAGCTGCACTGGAGGCGGTCGCTCGCCGAGTTGGTCGACCTCCCGCGCTCCGAGCACCCCGTGTTGGAACCGCCCGCGGACCTCGATCTGTCCCTGGAGCACGAGCCCGGCCCGTCGCGGCTCCCGCGCGTGGACATCCAGGACCTGTTCGCTTCATCCGATGCCTTCATCGACGCTGGAAGCGGCGAATACCCCTTCCCGGGAGACCGGCTAGCCACCTGTCCGTTCCAGATGGGGCAGCGGTACGAGCGAGCACTGAGGGATGCTCGCCACGATGCCCTCACCGGACTCTACAGCTACGGAGCCTTCCGAGAGCGCCTCCAGGAGGAGTTTTCGCGCGCCAACCGATACGATGACGGGGTGGGGCTCATACTGGTGGATCTCGACGACTTCAAGAACATCAACGATACCTTCGGTCACGCCGCTGGCAACGATGTCCTCCGGGCCGTAGCCGGTACGCTGCAGAGCGTTGTGCGGCAGAGCGACTTCGCCGCGCGATTCGGTGGCGACGAGCTGGCCATCATTCTGGTGGATACCGACATGGAGGGGTCTCACGAAGTGGCCCGGAAGATCCAGGCCGAATTGGACCACCTGGGCCTCGAGACTCCGAACGGGGCGATCAGGGTGACGGCGAGCATCGGTTTGGCCTATCATTCAGGGGCCAACGGAAAGGCCGCCACGGCCGATGCGCTCTTTGCGGACGCGGACTCATCACTGTACATCGCGAAGGCGCAGGGCGGCGCCACCGTGCATCCTCACCTCACCGAGGAGCTGACCCAGCATGAACCCTGATACCCAGGATTCGCGCACCGAAGTGGAGGGCATGGACCCCTGGGGCCTGCGCCAGGTCGAACAGCTCCTCTCCGGTCTCGAAGGAGTCGGCTCACTCAAGATCGTCGCCGACGGTCATGGCGGAATCGACGAGGTACACGTCGTCAGCGACTCATCCGTCGGTGCCAAGCAGATCGTCCGAAACATCGAGTCTGCCCTGCTGGCCGAGTTCGGACTCCAGATCGACCACCGGAAGATCTCCGTTGCCCAGATCCGAAGGCCGGACATCCCGCACGCCGGAGCCCAGGCGCAGGATGTAGCCGCTCCGATCACGGCCCCCGAGGTCGAGCCAGCGCAAGAGGTCTCCCGTCGTCTTCTCCTCGAGAGTCTCGAGCTCGAGCGGACCGCGGGACATAAGGTGGCATGCCACGTGACCCTGAAGGGCTCCGAGGAGTCCTTCAGGGGTACCGCAGAAGGACCCGACTTTTCGCAGTCGCGTCTCGAAGTCGCGGCCCGCGCCGTATTGAGTGCCTTGAATCAGGCCGCCCTGGACAACGTCCAGCTGCGACTAGAAGGCGTGGCGCGACTGGAAGCATTCGGCCGCGATCTGCTCGTGGCTCTCGTACAGGGCCAGGAGCGTCGTAATACAGTCACGTTGACGGGAATCAGCCTGATCACCGACTCCGCTGAGGAGGCCTCCGTGCTCGCGTGCCTCCAGGCGACGAATCGGTGGGCATCACCGTGAGGTAGCACCGGGCACGCACAAGTCGCATCTAGTACCTGAGGAGACGCTAACATCAAAAGCTGATATTCTTTCGGGCCTCCCAGTCTCGGTGACTTGCCAAAGCCGAGCTGAGCGAAACCTCCGAGCGAAGCTGAAGCGTAGCCGATAGCGAAAGGCTACGACTTCCCAATAAAGGAGGTGTAGCTAATATGCTTGCTTGGGCGATGGCTCTCTTCACCGGCAAGATTCTCTGGACCGGCAAGATCCTCTGGTAAGCGCTTGAAGGCTGGGAGGCCTTCTTAACTTGCGCGGGGCTATGTCTGGCGACAATCGCACTAGCGTCTTCATTGGAACCACCGTTCTAGCGGCCTTCCTGATGTCAGCCGTTATACTGGTGGTATTCCAGCCCTATGCTGGTCCTTCCTGGATGGTGGCCCTTGCACTCTTCATCCTCCTTTCCGTTCTAGCCTCCCATCTCTCCTTCAGAGTCACGTCTACGGGTTCGGTCGCCTCTCTCGAGTTCCTACCCGAACTCGGCTGTCTGATTCTCCTGGGGCCGGCAGGCGCCTTAGTCGAAAGTGTCGTTTCAGGCCTAGTCACACAGCACTTCATCTTTCGCAACCAGCCGCGCAAAGTCGCCTTCAACGTTGCACAATCTGCTCTGTCGATTGGCGCAGCAGGCTTTGTTTATATCGCGCTGAGCGGCGAGCCAAGCCTTTCCGTCCTGACATTTTCCCAAGCTTTTCCAGCCTTTGTTGCAGCAGCAGTGACCTACTTTGCCACTAACTCTGTTGCGGTCAGTTCAATAATGTCGCTCTCCGAGGGAGAACCGTTCCTAGACATTTGGATACGGCTGTATGGAAAAACTGTACTCTTTGATATCGTCGTAAGCCCATTCGCGTATGCGGTAGCTTACCTATACGTAAGGTGGGGCGTCTTAGCACTCATTCTTGCCGTTGTTCCGATCATCGGACTACGATACAGCTACGGCGTGAACATTCAGCTTCAGCAACTGAACCGCGATCTTCTGCGAGTCTTGGTCAAGACACTTGAAGCGCAAGACCCATATACGTCGGGCCACTCAATCAGGGTTGCGGAACGTGCCAAGATTGTTGCTGAACAGCTTGGCTTGCGGTCCAAGCATGTCCGGATTATCGAGACTGCAGCACTGCTGCATGATATTGGGAAGATAGGGAATGAATTCAGTCGCATTCTTCGTCAGAAGGGTCCGCTGACCCCCGACCAGCGACAACTCATTCGGTCTCATCCGGAACGCGGCGTTGAGATCATCCAGTCCGTTCGAGCACTGGACCCCAAGGTGCTTGCATGTGTCCGGCACCACCACGAGCGCTTCGATGGCACGGGATATCCTGCGGGGCTCGCTGGAGAGGAGATCCCTCTTGGAGCCCGTATCATCATGGTTTCGGACACAATCGACGCCATGCTCACGGCGCGTCCTTACCGAGATGCACTGCCAGTTGCTGTGGTTCGGGCAGAACTCCTCAAGTGCACCGGTTCCCAGTTTGATCCACATATTGTGAAGGCCTTCCTAGCAACCGGCTTATTCGGCGAAGTCATCGACAGCACTAGCCACCCCATTCAGGCAACCCTCAGCGAGGATGAGGTAGAGCCGCCTCAGAGGTCCATCGCGCTGTCATAGCTCCTCGTAGATTCGGCGCGCTCCTCCGAAGTCCCCATCAGAATTCTAGCCAAGGTTTGACCCACCGGTCGCGATCTCGAGCGGCTGACGCCACCCGTATCTAGGCCAGTGCCTTGTTGCCGGTAGCCTGAGTCATCCAGCGCCGGGCAAAGTAGGCGAACCATCGAAGGCCAGCATCAAGCAAACGACGGCCAGCCGGATCGGTTGTTGGATCAACTTGGGCCGGTTGGTCACTCGTAAACAAGGTTCGGAGCCACAGCAACTTCAAGTGTCCGACCCTGTCTGAGCGTTCGTCGATCCTTACAGCGTCATCCCATAGATTGGGGACATCGGTTCCTGCGCAGCGTGCCACGAAGGCTCTTAGCCAGTAGACCTTGAACCTGTCCTGGATTGTCCCCAGATCCGTCCGAGACAGATCCGCTATAACATCATGGCACTCTCTCATATGTGAGCGCCGGCCAAGTTGAGCGTATACGAGCCCTCTTAGCGTCTCCATCTCAAGAAGCACGGATGTCTTCCCGACGCGACGTGCGGTTGGGAGGAGGCCTTCTAGGGTCGCTGCGGCTGCACGAGCCTGTCCCTGATAGAACAGTGAGTTCGCCAAGTTAAGATCAATATCTGCACGCGACGACATCGTCTCGGAGAGTCCGGCGGCGAATTGGCCGAAAGTGGCGTGCAGGGTTGTCACCTCGGCCCAGTTACCCTGCTCTAGGTGGCAACATGCGAGGTTATTTAGAAGTGCAAGAATGTGGCGTACGTCGTTTAGGCGCTTCGCTTCTGCCAAAGCACCGGCAAATACTCGGCTCGCTGGAGTCCATTCCATACTACGCGTAAGCATGGCTCCATGTAGGGTCTTAAGTCGAAGAAGGAGATCCACATCACAGTCACCCAATACATCAAAGGCTCGATCGCAGTACTGAGCTGCCCGGTCGATCGACATGGTGAAGAGGGCGTGCCCGGCCAAGCTATACAGGGTGACCGCAGTCGCCCTCTGATTGCCCGACCCTGTTAGCATTGGAAGAGCCGCCTCAAGTGCATGCACTGCTTTGTCGGCTTCGCGGATGTCACCTCTCATCATCGCGGACTTGAGACGCCAGTGCAGCGCCTCCGCTTCGAGATCCATTCGGGAACCGCTTTGGAGCCCCCTTACAGCGTCTTCAACCTCATCGAGCATCAACTCGGCCGACCGGAACTGCGACAATTCAACTCTCGCCCGGGCGATCTTCAGCTTGATCGCTATGGTCTCTTCGGGTTGGAGGACGGCGAGGTCGACCAGCTCCTTCAGGTGGCTCTCGGCGGCTGTCAGGCTGCCCGACGCGGACTCGGATTCAGCGAGGATCCGCAGACCGGGTGCACGCTCCTCACCCGACGTGGCCTGGGATATCGCCAGTCTCGAGAGGGCGATGGCCTCGTCATGGGCATATCCGAGCGCGGACTGCTCCGCCGCCCGGAGGGCATACTCGTAAGCCCGGGGTCGATCGCCGCCGAGCTCGAAGTGGCGGGCCAGGGTGCTCGGGCTGACGGCCTCTTCGCTGCCCGCCAGGACTTCACCGGCCACCAGGTGCAGGGCGGCGCGCTGTAGCTCGCCCATGTTTCCATAGACGTACTCGCGGGTGAGATCGTGGGGGAACTCGAGCCGGCCTTCCGCGTCGTGCAGGAGACCCCTCGTGTAGAGACTTCTGGCGATCTCCGCGACTCTACCGGTCGAAAGGCTGCTGGTCCGGGCCACTACGAAGGGAGTGGCGTGGCGGTCCAGGACCGCCACGGTCTCGAGAAGGCGAACCGGTTCGAGACTCAGACCCTTGAGTCGGACTCCCAGGAGAGTCTCGAGGCTCTCCGTGAGCAGATGCCGGGATGAGATTGCCTCCGGGCACCATTCCTGAAGCTCGGTGGCCGCGGAGGCCATCTGCAGGGCGAAAAAGGGGTTGCCGCTCGCCAGCCGCCGGATGAAGTCGATCTGGGGGTCGGTCAACTCGGTGGGACGGACCGATTCGATCAGCTCGGCCATCTCCGCATCGCTCAGCCCCTCGAGATCGATGCAGGTCGCCTCGCTCTGGCCGCACCAGTCGTGCAGGAGAGAATCGGTGGCCTCGTCGACGTCCTGGCCGGATCGGATGGACACGAGCACCAGCAGGGCGTGGTCCCGCAGCCGTCGCGACACGTAGTGCAGGAGCGAGGCGGAGGACGCGTCGACCCAGTGGAGGTCCTCCAGGATCCACAGGCGCGGCTTCTGGTCGGTGGCCGTCCTGAGCAGGGCCGCCGTCTCTTCGTACAGTCGGCGCCTCCCGGCGTCGGCTTCGAGCTCGCCTTCTCCGTGCGTGGCGGAGCGGGGAAACTGTTCGGGAAAGAGGACGCCCAGTTGATAGAACGTGGGAGCGCCGCCGTCCGAGCGCCCCGCCAGATCCCGTGCGATCGGGTAGAGTCCATCGACGATGGGACCGTAGGAGACGTCCGTCTCGGCCGCGAAGCAGCGACTCTCGAGGAGGGCAATTCCTTGCAGTCTAGCGAGTTCGCGAATCTCCTCGAGGAGGCGGGTCTTCCCGATGCCCGCCTCGCCCCGTATCACCACCACTCCGCCATGCCCGCCCTCGAGTCGGTGAAGATCCCGCTTGAGCCGCGCGAACTCCTTGCGACGCCCCACCATCCGCGGCCGATCGGGTCGACCGGGCTCGGGTCGGCGAAGATCCGGCCGTGAGCTGCGAATTCGCTCGAGGAGCCGGTGCGTCTCGGGGGAGATCCCGCTCGGGAGCTCCTCGCTCAACATCGACTCGACGTGGCGGAAGTGGTCGAGCGCGGCCTGCTGGTCACCCTGAAGCCACATCCCGCGCATGAACGCGCGGTGCGCCTCCTCATGCAGCGGGTTCATGTCCAGGAGCCGCAGGGCTACCGTGCACATCTCCCCCCAGCGCGCACGGTCATCGCACTCGGCCACGTATCGGCTGAACGCCAGCTCGGCGAGACGCTGGAGGCGCTGGCGTTCGTCCTCGACCCAGCGCTCGAAGGCTTCGGTGGCCACCGACTCCAGGTCGGGGACGAACACGCCCCTGTACAGCTCCACGGCCCGGGCCACGTCGCTGGAGCGAACCGCCATCTCGAACAGGTCCAGCTCGCTCTCGACCGTGCCCCGCCTGACGGCCACGTGGTTGACCGAAGCCCGGACCCCCAGCTCCGGCAGGTTCGACCGGATGTCGTAGAGGGCCTGGCTCAGGGAGTGCCGCGCCTGGGAGCGCTCCGTCTCCCAGAAGAGCGGTGCGAGCCGGTTACGTGGATGCTCGTGGTCGGGGTTGGCCACCAGATACACGAGGAGAGCGAGGTGCTTGCTCGAGCGGAGGCGAACGATCTCCCCTCCCGCTCTCTCGACGCCTACTCGACCGAAGCAGCGAAGCGTGTGCATGGACGGACCCTCCTGTGGCGAGGCAGCGCGCGTCCCGTCCCGATTCCTCCCTCTCCTCCCGGCCCGCCGCGCGGATTTCCACCCTAACCGGCGTGCTCAACCTAGTATCAACAACGGTCCCGATGCGATGGAGCAGCCGTTGAGACTGCAGGACTCCGCGGTCTGGCCGCGATCTCCATCGAGGCGCTGGCAGCGTGGCTCGCCCATGAGAACCCGCAGTCGCCGTGGAGCGCCCCGTAGCGGGTTGGCGGTCGTGGCCCGGGAGGGGCGCCCACCCCCGGGCTTGCGCGGGAGCCCCACGAGGGCCCATGTTGCCATACAAACGGTTGTATGATATCCGAATGGACACCGCATATTATTGCTTCCAAAGGAGTTGGATCATGGCTGCACGGGACACGCCCCGCACCCTCCTGGTGGCCGCCCGACCCCTGTTCGCCCGTGAGGGCTTCACCGGCACCTCGGTCCGGGACATCACCCGCGCCGCGCGGGTGAACCTCGGCGCTGTCACCTACCACTTCGGATCCAAGCGGGCGCTGTACGAAGCGGTCCTGGCCGAGGCCACCCAGCCCCTTATGGAGGCGCTCGACGGTGTCGCCGCTCGGGGAGAGAGCCGCGAGGACGCGGCAGCTCGCATCGAGACCGCACTCCGGGCTCTGTTCCGGATCCTGCGCGAGGAGCCCGATCTCCCCGGCCTCCTCTTCCAGGAGGCGGCGGCGGGGCGTGAGCCGCCCGAGCCCGTCGCGAAAGCGCTGCACGCCCTGCTGGAGCGCCTGGCGGCGCTGGTACGGGAGGGAAAGAGCTATGGAAGTGTCGAGGCCGGAGACCCGGTCCTCACGGGGGCCAGCCTGCTCGCTCAAACCCTCTCGTTCGGCCTGCTGTGGAGGACGCTCGGACCCAGCCGGACGCGAGGGGTCATGGGACGAACGGCGGCCGGTCTCGAAGCGCACGTCGTGGACTTCACGCGCCGCGCCCTCCGGCCGCCGGCGGGGCCTGCAGCGCGCTGAAAATCGGCGGCGCCGGGTCGCGCTCCTCTCCGGCCGGCCTGGACGGTGATGTCGAGCCGGCCTCCGCCTCGGCACATCGCATCAGCCCGAGAGGCCGCGCTCCCCGATCAGGGCGTACAGACGGGCCAGGGCATCGATACCGTCGTGGAAGACATCCAGGTCCAGCCACTCGTTGGGAGCGTGCAGATTACAGCCCGGTAGCGCGAAGCCGATCGGCGCCACGGGCGCGCCCAGGGTCTCCGAGAACAATGCCACGATCGGGATCGATCCTCCCTCCCGGATGAACACGGGCGAGCGCCCGAAGCCAGCCTCGAGCGCCTCCTCCGCGGCCGTGAACAGGGGGCCCTCCGGATCGGCGGCCCACGCGCGGCCCGCGTTGAAGAGGTCGATCTCCACCGAGACCCCCTCGGGGGCCAGCTCCCGGATGTAGGACTCGAACGAGGCCCGGATGGCCACCGGATCCTGGTCGGGGACCAACCGCATCGAGATCTTGGCCATGGCCTTCGACGGAAGCACGGTCTTGGCGCCTTCGCCGGTGAACCCGGACAGAAGCCCGTTCACGTCGAGCGTGGGCCGGAACCACACGCGCTCCAGCGTTCCGAATCCCTCCTCCCCCGCGAGGGCTGGCGCTCCCACCTCCTCCACGTAGCTCCCCTCGTCGAAGGGGAGACTGGCCAGATTGGCCCCCTCCTGGTCCGTGATGGCCCGGACGGCCTCGTAGAAGCCGGGGATCGTGACCCTGTGGTCGTCGTCCTTGAGGCGTCCGATCACCGTCGCCAGCGCGTTGGCGGGATTCTCCACCGCCCCGCCGTACACGCCCGAGTGGAGGTCGGAAAACGGGCCCCGGAAGCGCACCTCGAAGTACACCATGCCTCGCAGGCCCACGGTGATCGTGGGCAGCCCCTTCTCGAACATGCCCGTGTCGCTGAGGATGACCGCGTCGCACGCGAGGCGGTCCTTCTGCTCGACCAGGAACTTCTCCACGTTGACGCTGCCGATCTCCTCCTCGCCCTCGATCAGCAGTTTGACGTTCACCGGCAGCCGCCCGCCGGTCTCCCGGCAGGCCTCGAGAGCCTTCAGGTGCATGAACACCTGGCCCTTGTTGTCGGTGGCCCCGCGGGCGTAGACCCGGTCGCCCCGCACGGTGGGCTCGAAGGGCGGCGAATCCCACAGGTCCTCGGGATCGACCGGCTGGACGTCGTAGTGGCCATAGACCAGCACGGTGGGCGCGTCGTCGGCGACGTGATGCTCGCCATAGACGATCGGATGCCCCGGGGTGTCGACCACCTCGACCGACGAGACACCGGCCTCCCGCGTCCGGTCGGCCACCCACTCGGCGCACCGCCGCACGTCGTCCCGGTAGCGGGTCTCGGTGCTGACGCTCGGAATGCGGAGGAAATCGAACAGCTCCTCCTCGTACCGCTGGCGCTGGCTTCGCACGTACTCGTCGATCGACGTCACCTGACCATCCCCTTTGTCGGGCTCCTGGATGCGTCGGAACGGGCCGAACCGGGCCGTCTCGACCTCAAACTATGCGCGGTCACCCACCCCTGCACGGGTCGACGGATCGTCGATCCCGAGGTCCAGGTAGCGATAGCCGTTCTGTTCGCGCTCCCCCCTGGGACGCAGCGGAACGGCCTTCGTGAAAATGGGCCCGTCGCGGGTGAAGGAGTGGAACTCCCCGTGCTCCCCGCAGGGATCGATCTCCTCGCGCGCGGCGATCTCGGCGAGGAGCTCGCCGCCGAACTCGCGGCCGAGCCACTCCGGGTCGGCACGGCCGAGCAGGACACTGACCACGACGCCCCGGTAGCCGAGCGAGACGAACTCCCGCACGAGTCGCGCGGGGTCACCGCCCCACAGGGGTTCGACGTGCTCGAAGCCGGCGGCCCGGACCCGCTCCTCGTACCACGCGCGAACGTCCGCCAGGTGGATGTTGCCGAACACGAGGGCCTCCACGCCGGCGTCTCTCAGTCGGTCGAAGCCGCGCGCCAGCGCCTCTTCGAACGCCCCCTCCTCGCTCGCCTCCAGCACGGGCTCGAGACCGAGCGCCGCGGCCTGTGCGGAGATCAGCTCGCGGCCGACGCCGTGATAGGGCACCCGCCCGGTCACGCGGTCGTACACGGTGAGGAGATGGGTCAACCGGTGTCCCTGGCGAAGTGCCCGGTGCAGGGCGAGGGTGGAGTCCTTGCCGCCGGACCACACCACGGCCGACGTGCCGGCCGGAGGCCCTTCGCCGGTCACGCCGGGTCCTCTCCTTCCGACGCCGCCCGCTCGAGCAAGGTGTCGAGGGTGGAGGCCAGGAGGCCGCGGCGGACGCTCCCGGCCCGGGCGACCGTCTCATCGAGAGCGTCCTCGATCACCGTCCGGACCGACTCGAACACTGTCTCGGCGCTCTCCTTCCGGTCGCTTCGCATCAGGTGGTAGAAGGAGCGCGCGGCCCCACAGTTGGCGATCACGTCCGGGATGACGGCGAAACGGTGATCGACGTCTTGCTCGAGCCGCGTGTCGCCCGGGGCCTCCGCGGTGAATGGCCGGTTGGCGCCGCAGGCCAGGATTTCGACTCCCTGAGCTTCCAGCGCTCCCACGACGGACGCGTTGAGCGTCCCCGAGGCGGCCGCGGCCACGTACAGGACCGCGGGCACCTCCCGAAACCGGGCCCGATCGCCCTCGTCCCCTCCTTCGGGCAGCGGCAGGGCGTTCCCGGTCCGCCGCGCCAGCAGGTCGGCCATGGCCGCGGCGTCCAGGGGATCGGGGGGAACGAGCGCGTGCCGCGCATCCACGATCCCGGCTATGGGGACGCCCGCCTCGGCCAGGTACCAGGTGGCCGCTCCACCCACGTTGCCGAACCCCTCGATCAGGGCCGGCGTCTCGGCCGGCTCGCGCCCCTGGCGCTCCAGCAGGCGCAGGGCGGCTCGGGCCACCCCGAACCCGGTCACCAGGTCGATCACGCGCAGGCGTTCCGCACCGGGCACGGCGTGCGCAGCGTCGGCCTCTCCGTGGAGGACGCGCTGCATGGCATCGAGGCGTTCATCGAGGGCCGCTCCGGAGAGTCCAAAGTGCCCCCGGGCGACCCCCTCCTGGGGATGTCGAATGCCCACGGCGTGGCAGAGGGGCACGACGTCGCGCGCCTCGTCGACGTTCAGGTCGCCCGCCGTGCCGTAGCAGGCGACCAGGAAGGGCTCGATCGCTCGGAACCACCGGGCCAGGACCTCTTCCCTGCGCGGATCGTTCGGATCGAAGTCGATCCCCGACTTGGCGCCGCCGATCGACGGTCCGGAGAGCGCGAACTTGAGTTCCATGACCTTGGCCAGATACCTGACCTCCTCCGGGCCGAGCCCCCGGCGCATCCTTGTTCCGCCCCCGGCCGCCCCGCCGCGGCGGCTGTTCAGCACCAGCCATCCCCGGGCCTCGGACAGCGGATCCTGCCAGGCGAGGACGGTCTCGGGCGGACGGCGCAGGAAGGCCGCGTAGGCATCCCACACGGAGCCCGTGTCGCTCACCGGTGTGCCTCCCACACGTCGTTCTTCCGGTCCACGTCGGGGAGGAGGTGCCGCGGATCGAGCTCGACTCTCGTTACGGTGCCCGGGACCGTGACGACCCGGGTGACTCTCCGCGTCGAGGCCCACACCCCGGCGGGCCAGCGCGCCTCGATGGTGGAGCCATCCTCCAGCGTGAGCCGCAGCAGCACCGGCATGACGGCGCTTCCCCGGTTCTCGACCGTGACGCGCACGCCATCGCCCGCCGGCTCCACCCCGCCGAGGGCCTGGTCGAGGACGTCGGTCCGGTAGAACCACTCTTTCCAGAACCAGTCCAGGTCCCGACCCGCCGCCCGCTCCATGCCCGAAAAGAAGTCCCAGGGCAGGGGGTGCCCGTACCGCCAGGCCCGGGCGTAGCGCGCGTAGGCGGAGTCGAAGGTGGCGGGGCCCAGAAGGGTGCGCAGGGCATGCAGGACCGTGGCGGGCTTCGAGTAGGCGGCGACCACCCGGCCGCGCGGGTTCGTCACGTGGTCGGTGTGCTGCATGAGGGGCGCCTCGATGCCGGCGGTCGCGGCCTCGACGTAAGCCGCCATGTCGCCCAGCCTCGCCACGTCGTTTCCGAAATAGTCCCTGGCGGCCAGCGACTCGTCGAAGGTGGTCAACCCCTCGTCCATCCACGCGTAGGCGGCCTCCCGGGAACCCACCTGCATCGGGAACCACTGGTGGCTGAGCTCGTGCGCCAGGACGCCGTACAGCCGCGGGCCGGGCCCCGAGCGTCCGATGAACACGAGCATCGGGTACTCCATGCCGCCGATCGGCCCGTAGGCGGCGCTCGCGTGCGGCCAGGGGTAGGGCATGATGTAGCGGCTGTAGAACTCGAGCGCGTGCTTTTCGAATTGCGCGGCATCGCTCCACCAGCTCACCGCCGGGTCGTAGAGGGCATCGACCCGCGTGCGTCCCCGCTCGCCTCCCACGCGGGCCCCGACTGCGTCCCACACGTACCGGGAGCTGGCCGCGAAGGCGAAGTCCCGGACCCGCCGGGCCCGGTAGCGCCACGTCAGGGTCCCCGAGGCGCCGCCGTCTCGCGTGGCCCGGCCCGCCCGACGGTCGGCCGCGCCGACGACCGCCACGACCGAATCGCCCCGGGCGGCCGCGCGCAGTCGGGCCGCCGCGCCGGAGCGGAGCACATCGGCGGGGTTCTGGAGCGTCCCGGTGGCCGTGACCAGGTAGCCCGCCGGCACCGTGAGGTCGACGGTGAAGTCCCCGTATTCCAGGTAGAACTCCCCGTCGCCCAGGTAGGGCGTCTCGTCCCAGCCGTCGACGTCGTCGTACACCGCCACTTGCGGATACCACTGGGCCACGACGAACAGGTCGTGGTCGATGCTGCCGGTTCGGAACGAGCGCTCGCCCGGCATCCGGAAGTGCCACGCAAACGCCAGTCGCGCCGTGTCTCCGGGGGCGAGCGGTCGCGGAAGGCGAAGGTGCGCTAGCGTCCCGTCCACGGCATAGCCGGCGGAGGACCCTGAGTCCGCGTCCTCCCGATCCACCGAGCCGGGTCCCGTGTCCGGGCCGCGACCCGCTCCTTCCGTCAGGGCGCGTCCCTGGGCCTCGACCCGCTCCAGGTGGATCCCTCCGGTCAGCCGGACCGTGCGATCACGCTGCACGCCCGGCGCGAAGATGTTCTGGTACAGGTGGAGGGTCAGGGTGGACAGAGTGTCCGGGGAGCGGTTGATGTACGTGATGGACTCACGGCCACGGATCAGGGCCGAGTCCGGCACGAGGCGGCCGTGGATCCGGTAATCGACTTCCTGCTGCCAGTAGGACGGGCCGGGCACGCCGGCGGTCGTGCGCGTGCCGCTCCGGATCGCCCGTCGGTAGGAGGCTGGCGGGACGACGGGAGGGAACACGGGGACCGCCGAGATGAGGCCCGTGTCGGCGGGCGTCGGCGCGGGACGTGAGGCCGCGGCGGGTGCCGGCAGGGCGGCGCAGAGCGCGAGGAGGATCACCGCCGACCACCCCGGGGACGAGCCGTCGTTCCCACCCCGCCCGCGCATCCCTTCCTGCTGGCCCCGCATCGCCCCTTGCTCCTCGCTCCATCCGGTCCCCGGCGGGCGGTTCCGGGTCGCCCCCGGGAGCCCGGCCGGCCGCAAGGTAGCGGGGCGACGGCGCGCGAGACAGCCCGCGGGCGCGGCCTCGGACGGGGTCCCCGGCCGGGCCGTCCCGCGGGACGACCGGCCCTCCGGTTTGCGCTCGACAAGCTTGCTACGCATCGTGCATAATCATGAATCCGTTCACCTATCACGGGCCGGTTTTGGGCCCAGCGCTTTGCGGCAGGGAGGACGTCCTCGACGCCCTCCTCGTCTCCGCGCGAGCGGGCCGCGTGGCGGCGGTGGCGGGCCCGGCCGGGCATGGGGTGAGCTCGCTGGCGCTGGAGGTGGCCGACCGCCTGCGCTCGGTTGGCACGGACCCGGTCCTCGTCGGCCTCGCGGGCCTGGCCGACGGGAACGACCTCGCTCACCGGCTCCCCCCCTCTCCCGGCCGCGACGCGGCGGAGGCCAGGGACCCCGTGCAGCGCCCGCTCCTGGTGGACGACGCCGACCGGTCGGCCGCGGACGGCGCGGCCCCGGACTCCGGCATGCGGCTCCGGGGGGCGGCCGGCGGCTCCGGCCTCCTCCTGTTCGGTCACGACGCCGGGGCGCTCGAGCAACTCCTCGATCCCGGGGAGGAGCCGCTGGAGATCGGCCCCCTGCCGCTCGCCGCCTGGCTTCCCTATGCGCTGGAGCGCTTCCTCGAGACCGATGTCTGGGTGGCGAACGAGCACGTGGAGGCGGCGCATCGCCTCGTCGCGGGGCACCCTCGCCGCCTCCAGCACCTGAGCCACGAAATCTGGGACCTGGCGGGCGGCCGCGGGAGACGCGTGGAGGATGCGATGCTCGAGGAAGGCCTGGAGCGGGTCGCGGGACGGGAAGCCCGGACGTGGACGGTGACGTGGACGACCCTCACGCCCAACCAGCGGCGGTTCCTCCGTGCCGTGGCGCGGGGTGGAGGCGAGGCTCACCCGTTCGGGCGCGACTTCCTGTCCGAGGCGGGTCTGACCACGGCCTCGAGCGCCCAGCGCGCCGCGGCTTCTTTGCGCGATCGCGGCCTCCTGGACGAGGTCGGCGGAGCGCTTCGGGTCGCCGACCCTCTGCTGGCTTGCTGGCTGTCGGTCGGAGCCTGACCGGGCGTCACTCCCACTCGGTCCAGGCCAGCAGCGGCAGGAGCTGCGGGCGCCCATCGTGGAGCCAGTCGGGCGGCGGCCACGCCAGGGTTCCCACCGGGGCGACCCGGCAGGCTCCCAGCCGCGCCGCCAGGTCGGCGAGCGCGTCCAGCCCCACGGTGCCCGCGTAGCCCACGCTCTGCAACCGACCTTCCAGGGGCGCCAGGAGGCGCTCGAGCTCGGCCACGTCATCCACGGCGTGGACGCGCACGAAGCGGGGCAGGGGGTCCGAGCGGAGCGGGTCGCCTCCCACGACCACCGTCCACGCCGCCGTCTCCCCGCTCGCCTCCAGGTGGACCGGCTTCCCGGCGAGGGCCGCGAACTCGGCCTCGGCCCGGGCCGAGCGCAGGGCCACGGCGGTGGCCACGTCGGCCGCCGGACGCGGCAGCCTGGCGACCTCCCGTTCCAGCGCCCGGGACAGGGCTTCGCCGAGCTCGCGCCCTTCCCGTCCCACGGCGTAGACGAGACGCGGCGACACGCAGCCCTGCTGCTCGTAGGCGCACACGTCACGGGCCAGGGCGGTCGCCGTCTCCTCCAGCGGCGCATCGGGGAGCCAGGCGGCGATCCCCAGCCGGGGACCGTACGCCACCAGGTCGACGTATGCCGGGACCCTGGTTCGCACGCCTGCGACGGCGGTATCGCCTCCGTACACTACCACTTTACCTGAGCGCTTTACCCACGCGTCCCACGGAGCCTCGTGCATGGAGGGCCACCAGGTCGTGGCCAGGCACCGGCCCAGGAGCGGGTGCTCCTCGGCCAGGGCACGGGCAAAGCAGGCCAGGAGCCCCGGCTCCGACCCGGGAGCCCGGCACAGGACGCCCGAGCGCACGAGGAGGCCGCGCAGCGCCGCGGTGACCGTCACGCCCGGCACGTTGCCGGCGTGGACGACGAGCAGCAGGAGCGGACCCGCCGCGCGTCGCCGCCGCCCCGCGAGGGCCGCGGAGCTGGAGGTCGTCCACCCGTCCAGGGCGGCCGGGCCTCCGAGCTCGCGGTCCACCAACGAGATGAGGGCCTCCCGCGTCCACCCGCGGGCCATGCCGGCGAGCGTCTCTCGCGACAGGGGCTCGGGCCAGGAGAGCTCGGCGGCGAGGATCTCGAGCGCATCCGCCCCCGCCGGGTCCTCCGGATCGCTCAGCCTCAGGGCCGCCCGCGAAGCCGCCATGGCGACCTCAGCGGTCGACAACTGGCGGCGGGCCTCGATCGCCGCGGCGCGGACCTCCCTGGCGACGGTCTCCGCGTCGACCCGCTCGAGCCGGGGCACCCGGAAGGGACGCCCGGACGCGGCCGCCCCGTCCACGCTCGGGAGGTCTCGCCCGGCGGGCAGCCCGGGCAGGTGCCACGGGCCCTTCTCTCGCCGCGGACTCCGCTCAGCCAAGCGTGTCGAGGAGCTCGGCGGTGGCCAGGGAGCACCCGCGGGGTGGAGCGCCGGGCGAGCGGCCGATCGACTCGAGTGCCCCGCCGCGCATCCTCCCCATGTCCTCCGTCAGGACGCACACGACGCTTCCCGCATTGGCCAGGTCGAGGTGGCAGAGGACCCCCGCCTCGCCCTCCGGAAGGGGCTGGAGGCTCACCGGATCGAGGGCCCGCGTCCGCAGCCACGGCGGGCCGAGGAGTGGCGGGGAGCGGCCGACGCCCGCCTCACCCCGCCCGTAGCGCTGCGAGAGGAGCTCGGTCATGCCGAACTCGTTGACCACGTCCTCCGGGGACAGGCCCAGCGCGCGCCCGAGGCGCTCGACGATGGCGCCGCGCCGCAGGCCCGGGCGACCCTTGGCGCCCCCCGTGTCCATGAGAACCGAGCCCTCGGGCAGTCGGAGCGCCTCCCCGCGGGCCTCGAGCCGCTCGACCCAGGCGTCCACGGCCAGCGTGGTCCCCAGCACGCATACCGGAACGTCGTCGGCCACGCACCGCTGCACGAGGGCTCGTGCCTCCGCCCATTCCGGCTCGCCTCCGCGCGCCACGCTCCCCGACCCCGGTGCGCCGAACCGCGCCGCGATGTCGTCGCACATCCAGGCCAGCGACGAGTCGCGGCCGCGCCCGAAGGGCGGCACCAGGGAGAGAACGAGAGGACGGCTGCCGGGACCGAGGACGAAGCGCTCGAAGGCCGGCTCCAGCGCCGCTCGGTACAGCTCCGGGTCCACGACACGGTGGCGTCCCCGCCGGCCGGAGCCGCGGCTCGTGCCGCTCGTCCGGAACACGAGGTCGGCCTCGGCCGGCGGCGCGACCGCCAGGTCCACCTCGCGAAACGCGGCGGTCGGAACCGGGGGGATGTCGCGCCAGTCACCGACCGTGGAGGGGTGCACGCCGCGCGCGACGCAGTACGCTCGATAGGCGGGCACCGTGTTCCACTGGAGCTCGAACGCCCGGAGCGCCAGCTCGTCGAAGCGCTCGGCGGGCCACGAGCCCGGATCGTCTCCCCAGGCACGGAACAGGGATCGCAGCTCCGCGCCGAGCGCTCCGAACGGTCCCTCGTCGGCCGGGCGCGCCTCGGCCTCCGGTGTCTCGTCCGACCTCAAGCGGAACCGCCGAACAGCGCCCTCCACAGGAACAGGAGGATCATCGCGCACAGCATCCCCACGACGATGGGCACCCCCGTCCGCACGGCCTCGTACAGGAGGGCGAGCGTCGGGATGTCCCCGTGGCCGAACACCGTGATCGTGAGGATCCGGCTGTTCGAGAGGAGACTGCGCGCGACCAGCACGGGCACGAGCGGAATCATGACACCGAGCCACAGCGCCAGCGATGTGACCCACGGCTGCGACCCCCGGATGAGCCCCACCAGGAACGCGAGTCCGAACAGGACGACTTCCGTGACCCGAAGGCTGCGGGGCGAATTCGTGAACCACGGCTGGATGAGCCCGCGGCGCGCCGCCTGATCGAACCCCGGCCACGGTGAATTGACGTACAGCTCCTGCCAGGACGTCACGAAGTGCAGGTGCAGGAACCCGAACGTGAGCGCGCCGAGCACGACCGCCACGATCAGCGGGGGAAAGTCCTTGCTCCGAGCCATCGTCTCCTCTGCGCCGTCCGGACGGGGCGCGGCAGGGGTCTTCGCCTCCTCACCTTACGATCTCCGCGGCCGGCGGGCCAATCGGCGGGACGGCCCTGCGGGCGCGGGATTGGCATCCGGACGCCCGGGAGCCCCACGTTGGTCGAGGCAACCTCGACCGACGGAAAGGCGGGCCATGGAAGAGCACAACGCGCCCGGCGCGGACCCGGGCCGGGCAGCGGGCCCGGGTGGGCCCGAGACATGGGTGGAAGCATACCCGGTGACCGTGCACCTTCCGGTGCAGTGGTCGGACATGGACGTTTACGGCCACGTCAACAACACGGCCTACTTCCGCTACTTCGAGTCCGCGCGCGTCGAGTACCTGGTGCGCTGCGGCTTCGCCGCTTCCTACGAGCGCAGCGGGATCGGGGCCATCCTTCACTCGGCCGACTGCCGCTTCCGAAGGGCCCTCGTGTATCCGGACCGGGTCATCTCCGCCACGCGAGCGACCGAGGTCGGGGAGGATCGATTCACCCTCGAGTACAGGCTCGTATCGCTCGACCAGGAAGCGCTCGCGGCGAGGGGATCCAGCGTGGTCGTCTCGTTCGATTATGGCGTCTCCAGCAAGGCTCCGATCCCGGAAAGCGTACGTCGGGGTATCGAGATGCTCGAGGCGGAAGTGGGCCGACATCCCGAGGGGCTCTGAGGGCGGCGGTCGCTCAGCGCCCCTTCAGTATTCCCTTCATCGTCCGCCCCTTGCGGACCCAGACGACCGCCACCGAGTCCGTGGGTGCCACCCTGACGAGCGCCGATCGCAGATCGAGGGCGTCACGCACCGGCTCGCCGGCCGCGCGCACCACCACATCGCCGGGACGAAGCCCGAGCGACCCCGCGGGCGTGCCCGGAAGTACGCGCAGCACGAGCAGGCCGTGGTCGGCCCCACGGAAGTACTCCGCCAGCGCCGGACTCAGGGGACGGAACTCCGCCCCCGCCAGCCGGGCCGTGTTACCCGGCGCCCCGAACGCGTCGGCGTTCTGCATCGTGGCCCACACGTGGCCTCGGAACACCTCCCGCAGGGAGTCCAGCCGGGCCCTGGCTTCCTCGAGGACCGAGTCGCGCAGCGCCCGCAGGCCGGGCGACATGGAGTCCGGGGCGGCGCCGCCCCGGCTCCGCCACACCATCGGCCGACCATTCATGTCGATCCGGAAGAGGGTCTCCGATCCGTCCGGGGCCCTCCGTGCGGGGAGCGTCAGCGTGTAGGTCGAGGACGTCACCGTGCCCCCCGTCGCCGTCCCCGGAGCCGGGACGGCCGGGACTCCGTGGGGAGACAGGACCGGAGACACGGCCAGGGGCGCGAGCCGCACCCTCACCACGTCGGGTCCATCCGCATCCACGCCCGCCACGCGCACGCGGACTACCGGCGTCCCCGAAGGACGCGCCCTCGGGACCACGCGCACGGTCCGCTCTCCTCCCTCCCGACCGACCCGCACGTCGACGGGGTGGCCGACCCGGAGGCCGCCCAGCGCCCGCTCGCCCGCCGCCGTGCCGAGCGCCTGGCCGGCGATCGTCAGCAGGGTGTCTCCGGGCTCGATCCCGGCGCTGTCGGCCGGGCTCCCGAGCACCACCGTCTCGGCGATGAAGGCGGTGCGGCAGTCCGACGCCGTCCGGGCCGGCCCCCCGTGACCGTCCCCGCAGGTCGTGCGTCCGGCCAGACCCACGCCGATCCAGGCCGGAGCGCCGTCCCATCGGGCCGTGTCCTGCCGGACCGACCCCTGGGCCGACAGTCCGCCGGGAGCCGCGAGCAGGAGGGCCGCGAAGAGGGCGACGGGACGCATCAATGGTACTCCAGCGACGCCACGTGGAGGACCCGGTCGAGCTCGTTCCGCTCCGCCACGACCTGGAACAGGAAGTCGTTCACCGCCGGGTCGGCAGGCATCTGCCGCACCGCCTCCCGCGAGGCCCGGATCAGCGCGTCGAGCCGCGCCAGGTGCTGGGCCGCAGCCTGCGGATCACGAAGCGCCTCGGTGGGACTCGGACCCTGCATCCGCAGGGCTTCGAGCCTCGAGAACATGGCCCGATAGGGCTCCGGGAGGTTGGCCGGGAGGCTCACGGATCCGGAGCTCCCGTCCGTGACGCCGTCCCCGGCGCTCGCCAGGGCCAGGCCGGCCACCTCGCGCCCCGCGAGCGCGGCGCTGCCGTGCACCGTAGCCTCGCCAGCGCCCGCCGGGCCGCCGTTCCCGGAAGACCGGGCGAACTGCCCGTGCGAACCACCGGCCGCGACGCTCCCGGAATCCACGGTCCCGGACGTGGACGCGAGGCCGGCCGGGGCCAGGCCGCCGGCGCGCAGCCCCAGCGCCACGCCGCCGGCGAACAGGACGACGGCCGCGGCCGCCCTCAGCGAAGCCGCCACCCAGCCGTCGCCGACCAGGACACCCAGCCAGCGTTCGACCCGGCTCGTCCTGGGCAGGCGGGCCTCGATCCGGTTCCATGCGCCGTCCGGAGGCTCCAGCTGGCCCATCGCCGACAGGGCCATGCGCATCCTGCGCATGACCTCGAACTCCCGACTACAGGCCGGGCACGCCTCGAGATGCGCGGAGGCGACCGGGTCGGAACCCGGCTCGTCCATCAGCGCGGACAGCGTCTCTCGTTCCAGGTGCTCCGACATCGTCTCCAACCTAGACTTCACGGGTACTCGCTTCGGACTCGGTCTCGCCGGGATCCAGCAGCTCCCGCATGCGACCGCGGGCCTTGTGGAGCTGCGACTTGGACGTGCCCGGCGCCACGCCCAGCAACTCCGCGATCTCCTCGTGCGTGCGGCCCTCGACGTCGTGCAGGACCAGCACCTTGCGATAGCCGGGAGGAAGTCGGTCGAGCGCCTGCGCCAGCATGCGCTGGTTGATGACCGCTTCATCGAGGGAGCCGGCGGCGTGGAAGATGTCCGCCTCGCGCTCCACCTCGTCGCGCCGACCGCGACGACGAAGACGGTTCAGCGCCATGTTCGTGGCGAGGCGGTACATCCACGTTCCGAAGGAGGAATCCCCCCGGAAGAGCTCGAGCTTGCGGAAAGCGCGGATCCAGGCGTCCTGGGCCAGATCCTCCGCGAGGGCATCGTCCCCCGCGAGTCGGCGCACCACCGTATAGACCCGGGACGCGTGGGCGCGGTACAGCGCCCCCATCGCCTCCTGGTCACCGGACCTGGCGCGCTCGACGAGTTCGGTCTCTCCCACTTCTCCCCCGCTCACGGACGACCGTTTGATACCCGGGGCCGGCCGAGGGTTGCCCGGGCCCTCGCGGGGCCGGCCGCCACTCGGCCTGTGGGCGTCTAGGCCCGGGCGGCCAGCCTGGCCACCAACCACGGCGTGGCCGCGAAGGCCGCCGCGGCCACCAGCAGACCGGCCAGGGCGTCCACCCCGTAGTGGAACCGCCCGTACACGGTCCCCACGACCAGGGCGCTCACCGGCAGCAGGAGGATGGCGCCGGCGCCTCGGCTCTCGCGCCACGCGGCCAGCAGGGAGGAGACCGAGGCCGCCACGTGGGAGCTCGGGAACGCGGTACCCTTGGACGAGCCGCGGTCCAGGATGGCGTGGACGACGGCGTAGACTTCGCTCCTGGCCGGCGGTCCGGAAAGCGGCGGGAACAGGTAGCGTGGACCGGCCACCGGGAACACCACGAAGAACAGGTAGCAGATGAAGAAGCCGAGGGCGATGGTCGTGGTGGCGCGCTCGAGCGCCCGTACCCCTCCCGCGAGGTAGGCGGCCACCGCCGCCGTCGGGACGATGAGGTAGTAGGACACGTAGCCCAGGTGGAGGACCACGGACAGCCAGTCGTAGGGCAGGGCTCGCGCCGCGGCCACGCTGAGCTGCGTCCCGAACAAGGCCTGCTCCCAGCCCTGCACGGTCGGATCGAAGAAGCCGTGGAACAGGAGCTGGTCCAGCACCCGGAGCTCGGCGTACAGCACGGGCATGAGGAGGAGGGGATAGGCCACCCGCAGGAAGCGCGGGAGGCCGGCGCGCGGCAACGGTCGGCGCGCCAGCAGCACCACGGCCGCCGCCGCCGCGCCGTGCGCGAGGCCCAGGACCAGCCCGGCGCGACTGCCTCCGGCCAGCGCGAGCACTGCCGTGACCAGGAGGTAGGCGGCGAGCACCACGTCGGACGCCAGCCCGCCACGGCCGTGCCTCGGCCCGGCCTCCGCCGCGCCGCTCACAGCCAGCCCGCCTCGCGGTACCATTCCACCGACCGCCGGAGACCCTCGGGCAGCGCCACCCCCGCCCGCCACCCCAGCGCCCGCTCGCTCGGACCGGGGTCGCACGTCCAGCGGTGGCGCGCCACGTCGCGCGCGCGGCGACGGTCCAGCGGCGGCGCGCGTCCCGCCAGTCGCCACAGGGTCTGGGCCACGACGCCCACGCCCTCGAACGCCCCCGCGGGCAGCCTCACGAGACGCACCGCATGCCCGAACGCCGCGGCCATCGCGTCCCCGATCGCGGGCCAGTCGTAGACACCCTCCTCGGCCAGGGGAAAGGGCCCGAACCCCGCGTCACCCTCCAGCGCGCTCAGTACGGCCCGCGCCACGTCGGAGGCATAGACCGGCTGCAGAACCGACCCGCCGGACGGCGCCACCAGCCAGCCACGGGCGGCCGCCCGGAACAGGGGGAGGAGGTCCTCGTCCCGGGGGCCATACACCCCGCCGGGCCGCAGCACGACCACCTCCACCCGGTCGCGCATGCCCCGGAGGCGCTCCTCCCCCTCCCGCTTGCTGGCCCCGTACTCGCTCACCGGGCCCTCGGCTCCATCGGGTCCGCGGGCCGCCAGGCTGCTCACGTACACGAAGCGCCCCACGCCGGCTTCCACCGCCGCCTCGCCCAGCCTCGCCGTGCCATCGCCGTTGACCCGGCGGTAGAGGTCGGGACGAGAAGCGCGGGTGACTCCGGCCAGATGGACCACGGACGCGGCGCCGCGCACCGCCTCCTCGAGGGCCTCGCGGCGGCGCATGTCGGCCTCGACGCGCTCGACGTCCAGGCCGTCCAGCCAGCGGGTGTCGCTCGTCCGGCGGACCGTGCAGCGGACGATGTGGCCGGCGTCCAGGAGGGCTTCGACCACGTGGCTGCCCACGAAGCCGGTGGCCCCCGTGACGAGGACGGTCGCGGAGTCGGCGCTCACGAGCCGCACACGGCGTGGGGAAGACGGACCGGGTCGGACGTGGGGCGGGGGGGAGTCGTGGTCAGAGAGGCCGGTCGTAGAGCGCGTAGCGCTTGTAGACCTGCGCGCCGATCCGGTCCATGGGGCGCCGCATCAGCTCGTTGTCCTCGAGGATCCAGGAGAACTCCCCCTCGGTGATCCCGCGGGCCGCCCCGCGGCGGAAGATCTCCCGGTACATGAGCGCGTCGACGCCCCTGCCGCGCCACCCCTCGACCAGCCCCAGCGTGAGGACCCGCATACGGTGCACGTTCCGCGAGTGCCACAAGATCTTGAGGAGCCCGAACGGGAACAGCCGGCCGTTGGCGTGCTTGATCGCGACGTTGAAGTCCGGCAGGCACAGCGCGAAGCCGATCGGCCGGCCCGAGGAGTCCTCGGCGATGAGAACCAGGTCCGGGTCCACCGCCGGCTTGAGCTCGCTGGCCAGGAACCGAAACTCCTCGTCCGTCATGGGTACGAAGCCCCAGTTGGCCTCCCAGGCGGCGTTGTAGAGCCTCTGGACCCGCTCCAGCTCCTCGTCGAACTCCTTCATGCGGAGCGAACGGACCGACACCCCGTAGCGTTTCTTGACCAGCTCGGCCCCCCGCACCAGATGCTCGGGCGGCTGCTGGTCCCGGTGCACGTACGCCACGAGTCCCTTGGCCTTCTCGAAGCCGGCTCCGGCGACCAGGTCCACGTAATAGGCCGGGTTGTACGGCATCATGATCATCGGAGGATCGTCGAAGCCCTCGACCAGGAGGCCCGAGACGTCGTTGGTGGACGGGCTGGCGGGGCCGCGGATCGTGCGCAGACCTCTCGACCGGAGCCACGCCGAGGCGGCATCGAACAGGGCCGCGGCCACCTCCGGGTCGTTTTCGCTCTCGAAGAAGCCGAAGAAGCCGACCGGCTCCTCGTGGAACTCCACGTGTCGGCGGTTGTGGATCGCGGCGATCCGCCCTGCCGGGCGGCCGTCACGGAGGGCCAGGTAGAGCTCCATGTCCGAGTGGAGATGGAAGGGGTGCTTCTCCGGGTCCAGCATGGTCTTCATGTCGCGGATCAGGGGCGGCACCCAGTTGGGGTCGCCCGCGTAGATCCGCCACGGCAGCCGGATGAAGGCATTCCGGTCGCCGCCGGACCGAACCGGCTGGACTTCGACGCTCACCGCTCCCCGGCCGGGCGGGACGGCTCGCGCTTCGGAGAGTCCGGTACTTCGCTGCGGGACGGGGCCGGCTCGCGGGGGTCGGGCCGTACTCTCATACGACCCCGAGCTTGGCGCCGATCGTCCCGATCTTCTCCAGGACGAAGTCGAGGTGCTCGTCCGTATGGGTGGCCATGTAGCTGGTGCGCAGGCGGCAGCTGCCCTCGGGCACGGCCGGAGGCACGACCGGGTTGGTGAACACGCCTTCGTCGAACAGGGTCCTCCAGAACAGGAAGGTCTTGTCCATTGGACCCACGAGGATCGGGACGATGGGCGTCTCGGTGGGCCCGATGTCGAAGCCCAGGCCCTTGAGGCCCTCCATCATCTTGCGGGTGTTCCTCCACAGCCGCTCACGGCGCTCGGGCTCCTCCCGGATGATCTCGAGGGCCTTGAGGACGGTGGCCACGGCGGCGGGGGGCATGCTGGCGCTGAAGATCAGGGCCCGGGCATGATTTCGAAGGTAATCGACCACCGTGGCGTTTCCCGCCGCGAAGCCCCCGATCGAGGCGAAGGACTTGCTGAAGGTGCCCGTGATGAGGTCGACCTCGTCGGTCAGGCCGAAGTGGGCCGCGGTACCGTTACCTTGGGGGCCGATCACGCCGAGCGCGTGGGCGTCGTCCACCATCAGCGGCGCGTCGAACTCCTCCTTGATCTCGACCAGGCGCGGCAGGTCCGCGATGTCCCCTTCCATGCTGTACACGCCGTCGACGGCCACGAGCTTGCCCCGCGTCTCCCGCTCGGAGGCCATGATTCGCCGCAGCCCGTCGTAGTCCCCGTGGGTGAAGCGCTGCACGTCGCCGAAGCCCAGCCGCGCCCCGTCCTGGATGCAGGCGTGGTCGAGCTTGTCGACGTAGACCGTGTCGTTGCGGCCGATGAGCGCGCCCAGGGTCCCCAGGTTCGTCTGGTAGCCGGTGCTGAACACGAGGGCGGCTTCCTTGCCGACGAAGTCGGCCAGCTCCTCCTCGAGCCGGTCGTGCAGGTCCAGGTTGCCGTTGAGGAAACGGCTGCCCGTGTTCCCGCTTCCGTACCGATCGAGCGCCTGCTTGGACGCCTCGATGATGCGCGGATCGTGCGTGAGCCCCATGTAGTTGTTCGACCCGACCATGACCTTCTCGTGGCCGTCGATGACCACGGTCGTGTCGCAGGAGCGCTCGATCCGCTGGAAGTACGGATACAGCCCACGATCCCGTAGGTCGCGCGCCGTCGTGAAGTTCTCGCATTTCGCGAAAACGTGCATGCTGTCAGGACCTCTCCGGTTCCTGGAGCGGACGCGTGCGTCCGGAACCGCTCGCGTGTGCGCACTGTTTTGGCGGTAGCCGCGAAAGCTACCGGGGCCCGGAGGGGTCGGCAAGCAAGCGGCCGGCCGTCGTCGCCGCCGGGCTCGGCGGTCTCACCGCCACCGTCGCGCGCGGGATGGACGGCTGGCTCCGCCTGTCCCGCTTCCTTCGCGTGTGAGCCGCCGGCGCGCCCCGAAGCACCGACGGGGGACACCGCGATCCCGCCGTGCCTTGCCCCCCCGGCGCCACCGGACGCAAGCTGTCCCCTCGACGCCCATGCCGATTCACGCGAGGCCGATGCCGACGACCACCTCCGATGAGACCGCTGCCGCTCGCGCCCGCAGGGCCCGTCCCCTCGGGCCGGCGGGCCGGATCCTCCCGTGCGTCCTCGGGCTGCTGGTCGCGGCCTGCGGTGGAACGACCCCGCCGCCCCAGCCGGTGGCCGCTCCGCGGGCGCCCGAGCGGACCCACGCGGATACCTCGCGGGCCGCCCCATCCGTGCAGCTCGAACCGGTCGACGTCTCCCCGCCTCTCCTTCCCTGGCTCCCGCTCGGGGTGCGCTGGGACCCCGGCACCCCGCGTGAAGGCGAGGCCATCGGGATCCACCTCCTCCAGCCCGCCGCCGGTCGTCATCCCCTGTCGGTCGAGGGTCGGCTGGGGAAGTGGCCCGTCCACTTCGCGCCCGTACCGGGCGGCTGGTTCGGGGTCGCGCCGGCACCGATCGGCTCCGCCGGCGAGCCGGAGCTCGTGCTCCGCTACCGGCTGTCGGCCGACTCGGTGGCGACCGACAGCATGACCTTCCGCATCGCCTCGTACGACTTTCCCTTCACGCGCCTGCGCGTGGCTCCCCGGTTCGCCAGTCCGCCCAGGAGCGCTCTCGCGAAGATCGCGGCGGACCGCGAGACCGTGCGTTCCGTCCTGGATCGCGCCACGGATGCCTGGCTGCCGCGACACCCGTTCGCGTGGCCCCGTCACGGCAAGATCACGAGCCCGTTCGGGCAGCGCCGCATCTTCAACGGCGAGCTCAAGAGCCGGCACACGGGCGTCGACATCCGCGGTCACACCGGCGAGCCGGTGCGCGCCGCGGCCCGAGGCCGCGTGGCTCTCATCGGGCACTTCTACTACACGGGCAACGCCGTCTACCTGGACCACGGCCTCGGCGTGTACACCAGCTACGACCACCTCTCGCGCGTGGACGTCCACGAGGGCGAGCTGGTCGAGCGGGGTCAGCTCATCGGGAAAGTCGGGGCCACGGGCCGGGTGACCGGTCCCCACCTGCACTGGGGCCTGCACGTGGACGGAGTGCCGCTGGATGCCCGCAGTCTCTTCCAGCTGGGAGCGCCCGCCGAGTCCGATGGGTCGGGTGCGTCGGCGCGGGACTCCGTACCCGGATTGCGCTGAGCCGAGATCCGTCGTCGTCCTTCCGCGTCTCTCCTCCGCTTGCCCGCGCCGGGGACGCGATCCACTTTCCGGTCCACCGCGATCGGCCCGGCGCTCGGGCCGACGCGCACAGTCAGCGAAGATGCGGGGGAACGTGAGGAAGATCGCTCTCATCCTGGGTGGTGGTCCCGGTGGCGGCTCCTACGCGGCCGGAGCGGTCGTGGAGCTCCTGACGGCGCTGGAACGAGTCCGGACGGCCGACCCGCCCACGCTCGACGTGATCGTCGCCAGCTCCGCGGCGGCCCTCCCGGCCGCGGTCGCCGCCCGCGCACTCGTGGTCAACCCGGGCCTCGTGCCGTGGATCCAGCGCACCTGGGTCGACGCCCTGGATGCCGGCGTGCTCCTCGATCCCGGCCGCCCCGACCGCGACGGTCTTCTGGCCTCCGGAGCGCTGCACGAGCTGGCGCACACCCTGATCGCCGGCGACCGCGCCGCGGACGACCGCCCGTCGGCGCGCTTCGGCGGCTCCCTCCAGGTCGCCTTTCCGCTCACGCCGGTGCGCCCCTCGGGCGCCCCGGTCCGCTCGGCCCTGTTCGAGTTGGGCACACGGCACGGCGCCGGGGACCCGGTGTGGTCACGCCTGGCCACGGCCGCCCTGGCCGCATCGGCCACGCCCGGTCTCCTGCCGCCCGTCCGGCTCCAGGGACGGGACGGAACCCTCCTGGCCTGTGACGGCGAGGCCGGCGGCGACTCCCTGGCCGCGCTGGCCCGGGCCCTGACGGCCCGCGTCGACCGCTCCACGGGTGTCCGCCGGGAGGCCGTGGTGGTCGAGCCGCGGCTGTTCGCCGGTTCCGAACCGTCCGGGTCCGCCCGGTCCCGGACGGCGGGAGCGGGCCCGCTGGCCTCACTGGTGGCGGCGCTGGGCGGGACGGATCCGGCGGCCGCATGGCACGAGGAGGCGCTGCGCCAGGACCGGATCGCGGCCCTCGCCGGCCTCGCGGAGCAGATCGGGGAGCTCAGCGGCGACCTGGACGACCCCCGGGCCGTGGCCACGGGCCGCCGCATCGGCGCCCTGGCCGAGGAGGTGGCCGACCGGCGGGTGGCACGCGGCGAGACGTCACGGGACGGAGCTGCCGACCCGGGCCTGGCGGTCCTGGACCGGGATGTCGAGAGGATCTCCGACGATCCCCGCTACTCCGCGGCGTTCCGGGGCGTCGAGACGCGGGCCGGGAGGACCCGGCTCGCCAAGCTGATCTTCATCCTCGAGGAGGCGAGCGGCATGGGCGGCCAGGCCTCCGGCCGCCTCCACGCCGTGGCTCCGCCGGCCGACAGGCCCCTGGCCGGGCCCGCGCTCGGAGGGCTCGCCGGGCCCCTGTGCCGGGCGTGGCGCTCGCACGACTTCGAGGCGGGCCGCCGCGACCTGCGGCGCGCCCTCGCCGAGGACATGCTCGATCTCCCGGGTGAAGCGGCCGAGGCGAGCGGCGAGGATCCGGCTCCCGTGCGAGCCGGGCTGGACACACTTCCGGCCGACGACCGACGCCGCCTGGACCGCTTCCTCGAGGCCGAGGTGGACCGGTGGTTGGAGGCGGTCCGGCCCGGCGGCCTGGCCGGGACCCTGTTCGGCCTGGGCCGGTCCGGGGCCCGCCGGCGGGGTGCCGCTCACCTGCGCGAGGCGCTGGCGGACCTGAGAATCTGAAGTCGGGGCGCGGGACGGCGCCGACCAGGCGGCCGACCCGCGCCACCCTCAGTCGCGCGGGAGGATCATGTCGCGGTCGATGATCCCGCGCCGCACCAGCTCCCCCTGCACGCGCTGCACGACGTCGGTGCGGAAGCGAACCTCGTCGCGGTGGTCCAGCACGTAGGCCTTCACGCGCAGCAGGACCAGGAAGGTGCGCACGAAGGCAGCCTCCGCGGCGACCTCGATGGGTCGCGACAGGTCCGCGTACCGCGAGGAGGCCGCCGCCTCGAAGGCCAGCCTGCGAACCTCGGCCAGGGAGGCGTCGGCCGGGAGCCAGATCTCGCTCACCACCTGGCAGCCCACGCTCCCGCTACTCGCGTTCGAGACCGGGCTGCGCACCGCCGTCGAGTTCGGAACCGCGACCTGGGTGTCCTCCGGCGTGCGCAGGCGCACCGAGCGCAGGCCCATCGCCGTGACCTCGCCGTAATGCTCGCCGATCCGCACCCGGTCGCCGATCCCGAACGGCCGGTCGAAGATCAGGGTGAGGCCCCCGACCAGATCGCGCAGGAGGTCCTGTGCCGCCAGTCCGAGGCCGATGGCCGCGCCGGCCACGAGGCCGGCCAGGGTGGCGGCCTGTTCGGGCCGGAAGACGCCGAACACGATCACGTACAGCGCCCCCACCCACATCACGACCCTGATCAGCGGCCCGGCCTGCTTGAGGCGGAGCCGAGCCCGCGGGTAGCGCTCCGCGATCCGGTCTATCAGTTGACTGGCCGTCCAGCTCACCAGCCACGCTCCGCCGAGGATGAGCAGCGTGGCCAGGACGCGGCCCGGCGTTACCTGGTCCAGGGCGCGCTGCAGAGCCTGACCGGGATCGACCGCCTGGTTCAAGCCTCACCTCCCGCCATCGGAAGCACGTTCGCACCCCGCAGCCGATCCGTCACGATCCGGTGCAGGAAGGGTCGGATGCGCAGCGGCGCGGGCGGCGGCCCGCCCGCGGGCTCCAGGAGACCCGACGTCTCGAGCAGGTGTATCGCGCCCGGGACTCCGGACCCGCCGGCCGCCTCGGCGATCCCAGCCCGATCGAGGTCGCCGTGGATGGCCAGGGCCGCGAGCGCGAACAGCACGGTCCGGTCGAGCTCCTCGAGAGGAAGGGGATCCGGGATCGGGGTCGGCCGGGCCACCACGATTCCCGGGCGGCCCGGGTCGGCGCGCAGGCAGCGGCGCCACAGGAACAGCGCCTCCCCCACGTCTCTTTCCCCGTCGCCGTGCAGCTGGTCGAAGCACCGGTCGCGCCGCCGGGCCTGCCGCTCCTCCTCCCCGGTCGCCCGCAGTCGGGCCGCCGTGGCGCTGGACACCCCACCCTCGGGCGGTTCGAACTCGAGGTCGTAGCCCGTCAGCCGGTGACGCGCCATGACCGCCTCCTCGAGCTGCGAACGATCCAGCGGACCGAGATCGAGCACCTCGTCGAACGCGCCGGCCAGGGAGCTCACGGTCTCGATGAACATCCAGGGCAGCTTCTCGAACGTCACGATCCACCCCAGCTGTCCGGCCGTCGCCTCGATGAACTCGGCCAGCGCGGTCAGCGCCCCGTAGCCGCCCACTTCGCGCCGGAACAGCCGTTCCCCGTTCTCGAGGAGCACGAGCTCGCGCCGTCCCCCCAGGGCCTCGGCCAGCGAGGAAGGGTCGTCGGCCAGCGCCCGTTCACCCGGCCCTGCGCCCTCTCCCTCGGGAAACAGGAAGGCCGCCAGCCAGTCCAGGGCCTCGGACCGCGTCGTCAGCCGCCGGTCGACGGCGCCCCGCCGTGCAGCATCCGCGGCGTCCATCTCCGACACGACGGCGTTGAGGAGTGTGGTCTTTCCGCTCCCGGGCCCACCCACCACGGCCACGGCGGCCCGGTGTCCCTCCCGCAGGCGCCCGCGGGCGTCCCTGAGCCGACCGAGCGCCCCGTCCCGGCCCATGATGAGGCGAGGGTCGTCCAGTGGCTCGGGTCGGAAGAGCCACCGGTAGTTGGCGGGCAGGCCCGCGAGGTCCGAGCCCGACTCGAGCTCGGACACCAGCCCCGCGACGGCCACTCCGCCCCCGGGGCGTCGTGCCTGCTGTCCCTCCCGCTCCGGGGCCGTCGCCGGGACCGCGACCCAGCGCCGCACCTGCGCCACCGCGGCGCTCCACGCGCGCGCCACCGCGCGCCACGCGGCCCGAAGGTAGACGCGGGCCCGACGCATCGTACGCCGGGCCGCCCGGGAGGACGGCCGGGTGTTGCCCGCGCCGAGGGAGCCGGGAGCCGGGCGGCGGCCGCCGGCATGTCCCGGGACGAGGCGGTCGCGGATGGTGGCCAGAACGCGATCGGGCAACGACTCCAGACGCCCGGCCGTGGTCTCGAGCTCCGTCTCCAGCCTCGTGGCCGTATCCCGCAGCCGATGAGCAGCCCGGCGGCAGGCCTCGCGGGCCGCCTCGGTGTCCCACTCCGCCGGTTCTCCCGGCGTCGCGGCTCGCCCCTCCGCCGTCTCAGCCTGGGCCGCCTCGACACCGTGCCGCACGATCTCGCCCGCCTCGCGCAGCCCCTCGCGCGCTTCCTCCAGCCGCGCGTGCACCTCACCCGCGAGCTCTTCGCAGGCCCCGCGCGCAAGCTCCGCCATCTCGCCCCCCGGCTCCTCCGGCGCGGACCTCTCCGCCGCCGCGGCGGCGCTCCCCTCGCGGGCCAGGAAATCCCCGGCCACCGCACCTAGCGCGGCGGCGCGTTGTCCGAGGCGGGTCACGGACGCATCGAGCCGCTCACCGTCCGCAGACGCGGGGCCCAGCGCTTGCCGGCGTTCCTCCAGGGCCGCCTGGATTCGCTCGACCAGTTGGCCGAGCGCCGACTCACCCTCGCCCGCCGCTCCATGGACGGGAATGGGACGCTCGCCGGAGGCCAGGGCTTCGAGTCCCTCGGCGATCCTAAGGACCCGCGCGCCCTCGCTCGCCAGGGCGCGGGCCCGCTCCGCCGAGGCGGATGCCATGTCCCGCAGGGCCCGCTCGCGGCGGGCCAGGTCGGCCGCCAGCCGTCGGCGCCGGAGCTCGGCGTCGGCCTCGGCATCCGCCTCCGCCAGCGAACGCCTCAGGGCGGACAGCGCCTCGTCCCGCTCGCGCTTCGCCCGGCGGTCCCTCCACCTGGCCCGCACGTGCGTGAACGGCCCCGCGGAGAGGAGGCGTCGACGGAGCTGCTCGGTGGCCTCGGCCGCCAGATCGTCCAGCAGCCGGCTCAGGTGCTCGGCCGCTCCCTCCACCGCACCGGCGAGTCGCGCCTGCCAGTCCTCCTCGCCGAGCAGGTCGGCGGGAGCCGGGGGAAGCGACGACGCCGGCGCCACGACCAGCGCCTCGGGGCGCAGCCGCTCCACCAGAGACACCGGGTAGTCGCCCCTGAGGACCGCGGTCGCCGCCGCCCGGGCCGGGACGCGGCGGCCACCGCCCGGGGCCGGGAGCTCCATGGTCCGGGGCAGCGCGTGGGCGAGAGGGAGGACATCCTCGAGGTGCGCGCGGAGCTCCTCTTCGAGGACGGCGGCCAGGGAGAGGGTCTCTATCTCGTCGCACGCCATGCGGAGGGATCGGCCCGCGTCGCGAAGCGGATCATCGCAGTGGCGAGCCTCGCCAGCGCGCTCGCCCAGCCGCGCCGCCAGCTCCCGCACCGGTCCCCAGATACGCTCATCGATCCGTTCCCGGGTCCGGTCGGCCCGGTGCTCCAGCCCCCGCCGCAACTCGTCGAACAGCGAGCCTGGCCCGTCCGCGGGCCCCGGGGGGGACAAGGCGTGCAGGTCCGCTCTACGCGGGGACCGCGGCCCGCGGCTGCCAGGCGGTGATGCGGCCGGCCACCGCCGACGCCATCACCGTGTACGGGCTGGCCAGGTAGACCTTCCCCGGGCCGCTCCGGCCCGGGAAGTTGCGGTTGATCGAGCTGATCGAGACCTGATCCGGGGAGGTGCTCACCCCGGGACCGGCGTTGATGCACGCCCCGCAGCCCGGCGGCATGACCTGGATGCCGGCCTCGCGGAACAGCTCGTCGTAACCCCGCTCGCGGGCCCAGGCCTCCACGTCCACCGACCCGTAGTGCAGGTAGCAGCGCAGGTCGGAGGAGACGCCCCGGCCGTCGTCCAGGGCCTCCCGGAGGACGCGGGCGTACATGGTCATGTCCTCGCGCTTGGCCGCCGTGCACGCGCCGGCGAAGGCGATGTCGAGCGTCACCGGGCCCTCCAGCTCGTCGATCGGGATGCCGTTCCCCGGGTCTCCCGGCGTGGCCACCATGGGCCGGAGCTCGGAGGCGTCGATCTCCATCGTCCACTCGTACTCGGCGTCGCCGTCAGACTGGAGGCCGTCGATCACGGCCCGCACCTCGTCTGGGTCGAGCCCGCGGCGCTCGGCCAGCCACCCCACCGTCGTCTCGTCCGGGGCGACGATCCCGGTGAAGCCGCCCACCTCGGCTGCCATGTTGGTGAGGGTGGCGCGCTCATCGATCCCCAGCGCCTCGATCGCCTCCCCCGTGTACTCGATGATCTTGCCGATCGCCTTGCCGTCCCGCACGTACGGGTGGCGAAGCACCTCCAGGATCATGTCCTTGGCGGTGACGTTCTCGGGCTTCTCCCCCGTGATCCGCACGCGCACGGAGGGCGGGACCTCGAGCCGGACGTCCTTGGTGGCCCAGGAGTTCACGATGGCGGTCGTGCCCACCCCGAAGGCCACGCAGCCCAGGCAGCCGGAGTGGGGCGTGTGCGAGTCGCTCCCCACCACGACCTGGCCGGGCAGCGCGTATCGGTCCTGGACCATGATGTGGCAGATGGTCTCGCTGCCCGTGCGGTCGGCCAGCTCGCCATGCAGCCGGACGCCCTTGCGCCGCGCGAACTCCCGCTGCCGGTCGTGGAGGGCGTGCGCCGCGTCCAGCAGACCCGCCTTCTTGCGCTCCTCGGTGATCACCTGGTCCAGGAAGGCGAGGTGGTCCCGGAAGAACTTGATGCTGTCGGGGTCGTTGAGGCCGGCGTCCGGTCCCACGAAGTCGTCCCAGAAGCTGGACGCCATCGGGGTCACGTACTCGTGGCTGAACCGCAGGTCCGTGCGGACGAAGCCGGTGTCCCCCGCCTTGACGGCCGGCACCCCGACCTCGTCCTCCTTGAGGTCGACGACCCAGTGCCGCGCCAGGATCTTCTCGGCCACCGTCATCGGCCGACCCGGCTTCGTGTCGATCGCCGGCACCTGCACGAGCCCCTTGAGGCGGGCCACCGCGTAGTCGAGGAGGCCGCCGTATTCGATCACGTCGCGCTCGATCCGCCCGGCCTCGGGATCGATGAACGCCTCGAGCGGGATCTCTTCGCCCCGGCGGATGCGGTCGATGAGGGAAAAGTCGGTCGAGGCGAGCATGCCGAGGTTCTCGCAGTTCTCCCGGTAGATGCGCTCGATGTTCTCGGCGATCACCACCCGGATGCCCGCGGCGCGCTCGGCGTAGGGCGCCGCCTCGCGACTGGAGCCCTTGCCGCGGCGCTTGCCGGACACGGCCGCCACGAAGCCCTGGCCGATGATGTCCTTGTGGCCGATGGGCCGCTGGCCGCCCGTTTCGAGCCCCACGTAGGGGTACTCGCCGAGCTTCTCATCGTAGTAGTAGCACACCCAGCCCGGGGTGATCTCGTCGGTCGAGATGTCGTCCCGGAGGGGGATCGACGGATCCCAGGCCAGGTCCTCGCCCTCGAGCTGCCGTCGGATGAGCTCGGGATCCTCGGTCAGGAACAGGATGCGCCCCTGGAAGCGCACGGTGGGGGGTCGCTTGTGGACGTCCCTACTATAGAGCTGTTCGAGCATGGTCCGCGCGTGAAGGAGGTACGGTTCTCGTCCGGGGGGGCGGCCGGGCCGCGGCCGGGTCGCTCCGCCGCCAATGTAGCCGCCCCGCACGGGAGGGGCGAGCTTGGCGCGTCGGCCTCAGCCCGCCGGGCGACCCTCCAGCGCCTCGAGGACGGAGAGGGCGCGGTCGACGTCGCCCGCCGGGGCCGTGAGCTGGAATCCCTGCACCAGCTCGTCCAGCTCGAAAGCCAGCTCGCGGGCGATGGCCAGGCCTTCGGCCCGCGCCGCCTCGGCGCCGGAGGCCTCGGCGCTCCGCATGCGCTCGATCACCGCGGCGGGCACCTCGATGCCGGGGACCTCGTTGTTCAGGAACTCCGCGTCGCGCTGGCTGGTCAGCGGCCACACCCCGGCCACGATCGGGAGGCGGGTGCCGGCCCGTTCGATGCGCTCGAGGAAGGACTCGAGCACCGAGTGATCGAACACCGGCTGGGTCACGCCGAAGTCGGCCCCGGCATCCACCTTCCAGTACCAGCGCTCGATCTCGCGCTCCAGGTCCAGGGCGCCGGGGTTGGCCGCCACCCCGATCGCGAAGCTGGTCGTGCCGCCGATCGGATGGCCGCCCAGGTCCTCACCGCGGTTGAGGTGCGCCACCAGGTTCACGAGCCCGATGGAGTCGACGTCGAACACGGCGCTGGCCTCGGGATACGGTCCCATCTTGGGCGGATCCCCCGTGACCAGCAGCAGGTTGCGGATCCCGAGCGCCTGCGCGCCCAGGAGGTCTGTGGCCATCCCGAGCAGGTTGCGGTCGCGGCAGGTGTAGTGCGCCAGCGCCTCGATCCCCGTCTCACGTTGGGCCAGCGCGGCCGCCGCCACCACGCCCATGCGCATGCGGGCCCGGGCTCCGTCGGGAATGGCCACCGCGTCGACGCCGGCCGTCCGCAGGGCCCGGCAGGCGTCCAGGAGCTCCGAGGGGTCGGCTCCGCGTGGCGACGGTATCTCGACGCTCACCACGCGCTCTCCGCGCGCCAGCTTCGCGCCCCACGCGGAGCGCTCGGCGAGGGGCATCGGGGTCGCGCCACCGGCTGTCGACGATTCCCCCTCGACCGCGCCGGACCGGACCCGGACGACACCCTCCCCCCGCTCCCGCACCTCCGCCGGGGAGGCCCCGGCCCCCCCGGCGGAGCCCGCTCCATCCGCGGAACGCGTCCTCAAGGCCTCCACCTGCGCGGACATCTCACGAATGTGCTCGGAACGCGTCCCGCAGCATCCGCCGATGATGCGGGCTCCGGCCTCCACGAGCCGACGCGCGTAGCTGGCCATGTACTCCGGGCTCGCCAGGTACATCTTCCGTCCCTGCACCTCCCGCGGGAGGCCGGCGTTGGGGATGGCGGCGATCGGGCGGTCGGTGATCGCCGCCATGTCGCGCACCGCCTCCAGCATGAGGGCGGGCCCCACGCTGCAGTTCAGGCCCATCGCGTCGACGCCCATCGCGTCCAGCTCGCGGGCGATCTGCACCGCCGAGGCTCCGTAGGTCGTCTGGCCGTCGGGCTGGATCGTCATCTCGGCGAGCACCGGGAGGTCGGAGGCGTCCCGGCAGCCCCGCACGGCTTCCTCGAGTTCGTTGAGATCGCTGAACGTCTCGCACACGAACAGGTCGACCCCTCCGCGGGCCAGCGCGGCCGCCTGCTCGCGGAAGGCCGCCCGCGCCTCCATCCGGGAGGTGGGCCCGAACGGCTCCAGCCTGACTCCGAGCGGGCCCATGCTCCCGGCCACCAGCAGCTCCGAGCCCGCCACGGCCCGGGCCAGCGCCGCCGCCGCCTCGTTGATCTCGGGGACCTGATCCTCGAGACCGTAGCTCTGGAGCTGGAACCGGTTGGCTCCAAAGCTGTTCGTCTCCAGGACGTCCGCTCCGGCCTCGCGGTAGGACCGGTGGATCTCCCGGATCATGCCCGGGTCCGTGCGGCACAGGTCGTCGTAGGAGCGGTTGATGAACACGCCGCGCCGGTAGATCTCCGTGCCCATGGCCCCATCGAACAGCAGGATGCGGCGTTCCTCGAGAGCCTTCAGAAAGTCGCGCATGCCCTGCGTTCTCTCCCTCGCTTCGGGACCGCGGAGTCGTTCCTCATTGGTCCGACCCTTGCGCGGTACCCTGGTCGGACCCCATCGAGAAGTTACGCCCTTCGCACTCGACGTGCCGGCCCCGAGACACGGTGCAGACGACATGAACCCGGCGTCCTCTCCACAGACGGTCCTCGTGGCCGGCGGCACCGGCTTCCTCGGAGCCGCCATCGTGCGCGAACTGGCCGGGCACGGCTACCGGGTGATCGTGCTGTCGCGACGGCCCCGGGGCGTCGCCGCCCGCTTCCCGGGGCTCGAGGTGGCTGCGAGGGGAGGTGACGTGACGGATCCTTCCACGCTCCCGGCCGCCCTCGAGGACGTCGACGTGGTGGTCCAGACCGTCCAGTTTCCGGGCTTCCCAGTGGAGGACCCATCGCGGGGCCGGACCTTCCGTGATGTCGACGCCCGGGGAACGGCCAATATCGTGGCGGCCGGCGGCGAAGCCGGCGTGCGCAGGATCGTGTATTTGTCCGGCGTGGGCGCCGACCCGGACTCCGACCGACCCTGGTTCCGGGCCAAGGCCATGGCCGAGGCGGCGGTCAGCGGCGGGGAGCCCGCCTTCACGATCGTACGCCCCTCCTGGGTATACGGGCCCCGGGACCAGAGCCTCAACGTGTTCGCCCGCATCCTCCGCCTCCTGCCCGGGGTGTTCCCGCAGCTCGGCCCGGGCGACCAGCGGATCAACCCCGTGTGGATCGGGGATCTCGCCGCGGCCGTGGCCCGGACCCTCGAGACCCCGGCGGCTATCGGAGCCCGCTTCGAGCTCGGCGGGCCCATCACCTACACCATGGACGGGATCATCCAGACGCTCATGGACGCCATGGGCCAGCGCAAGCCGATCGTGCACGTCCCCATGGGGCTCCTCAGGGTGGGCGCCGCGGTCGCCGAACTCGTCCCGGGCCAGCTGTTCTCCCGCGACGCGCTGGAGTTCGCCACCGGGGGAGCGGTCGCCGAGCTCGCCTCCCTGCGCCGCGTGCTGCCGGACCTGCCCCTCACCCCCATGCCCGAGGCGCTCGGGCGCTACTCCCCGGGGAGGAGCGCGTGAGCGGGGGCGCCGAGCCCACCCTGTTCGTCACCGGAGCCACGGGCCTCGTGGGCAGCCACGCCGCCGCCCTCTTCCGGGAGCGGGGCTGGAATGTACGGGCGTTCGTGCGCCCCGACGCCGACCTGCGCTTCCTGGAGGAGCTGGACTGCGAGTTCGTGCTCGGCGACCTCCTCCAGCCCGAGACGCTCCGCGGGGCGGGTCGGGATTGCGACGCCATCCTGCACGCCGCCGCGCTGGTGGCGGCCCCGGCCGGCTGGGAAGCCTATCGGCGGGTGAACGTCGAGGGCACGAGTCTGGTCCTCGCGGAGTGCGTGCGGTCCGGCTGCCCCCGCTTCCTGCACGTCTCTTCGGTGGCCGTGTACGGTCCGCCGGGAGCGCATCCCGCCCTCCCCCTGGACGAGGAGGCGGCCGTGGACCTGCCGCTCGAGCCGCGCGCCCACTACGAGCGCTCCAAGCGCATGGCCGAGAGCGTCGTGCGGCGCACCTCGGAGACCGGATGGACGATCCTCAGGCCGGCCGTGGTCATGGGAGAGCGGGACCGGAACTTCACCCCGCGCATCGCGGCCCTGGCGGACCATCGACTCCTGCCCACGGTCGGCCGCGGCGACAACTCGCTTCCCATCGTGTACGCGGGGAACGTCGCCGAAGCCTGCTGGCTTGCGCTCACCCGCCCCGAGGCGCTCGGACGGGTCTACAACATCACCGAGGACGGAGAGCTCACGCAGCGCCAGCTCCTCTCGGAGGCGGCGCCGGAGGGCGCCGTGATCTTGCCGCTACCGCGCCGCGCCCTGGAGGCGTGCGTGGCCGGGTTGGAGCGGGTGGCACCGGGCGGGCCCGACGCCCCGGCCCCGCTCCTCAGTCCGCGGCGGGTCTGGTTCGCGGGACGCCCCAACCCCTTTCAATGTGCACGCATACGCGACGAGCTCGGCTGGCGTCCGGCGCTGCCGGCCCTGGAGGGATGGCGGCGGGCCCTCGCCTGGCATCGGCGGGTGGCCGCGAGCCGGGCCTAGGGTGGGCGCCGTGGCCCCCGTCGCGCCTTTCTCCTGCCCGTGTTACCTTTTCACGGCTCGGTCGTCGTCAAGGTTGACCGCCGACTCGGAGCGAGTCGGACCCGGCAGGCACGCGGCGGGCCCAACTCGATCGACCGGTGGGCCGACGTGGAGGAAGGCGGCCGAGTCGGGATCTATGGCCCTGTCTTTGCAAGCCGGACGGGGAAGAGGAGTTGGATCCTGCGCTTGGACCCCCGGCCGCACCAACCGCGGCGGTGTTCCGTACGGGCGGTCGCGGCGTGTATCGTTCGAATGGGAACCGCGCGCAAAGGAGGATCGATGAAGAAGATCTACAGCCGGCCCATCGCCTCGATGGCCGCGCTGCTGCTCACGGCCGGGCTGGTCGGGTGCGGCGGCTACGTGAAGAAGGACCAGTTCAACGACGAGGTGTCCGACCTGCGCTCCCAGATGCAGCAGCAGGGGCAGAAGGTCGACCAGAACTCCTCGGACATCCAGGCTCTCCAGAGCAAGGTGAACGGGCTGCAGAGCGACCTGCAGCAGCTTCGCCAGGACTTCCAGGCGAAGATCACCGAGCTCCAGAACGGCGTGAAGTTCGCGATGCCGGTCCACTTCGACTTCGACAAGTCGGACGTGCGTAGTGTCGACCGGCCGCTCCTCGACCGTTTCGCCTCCATCGCCAAGAAGTACTACCAGGGCGCGACGATCACCGTGGAGGGCTTCGCGGATCCCGCCGGCACCGCCGGCTACAACCGGCGTCTGTCGCAGCAGCGTGCCAAGGCGGTCGCGGACTACCTCACCGGCAACGGGGGGCTGCCCGCCGCGAACGTGAAGACGGTCGGCTACGGCGAGAACCGCCTCGTGAACAACGAGCGCGGCCCCGGCCAGGCCGGAATCGCCAACCGGCGCGTCACGTTCGTGATCGAGTACGCGGGCCAGGTGGGCGGCTGATCGACCGTCCCTGACCCGGGCGGGCCGCGATCCCCGCCCGGACCGCGAGAAGCTAGCGAAGCCCCCGGTCCGTCCGGGGGCTTCGTGTTTGTCATCTGCCGGGCGGCGGCGTCCCGCCCCTCCGGCGAGGGCGGGCCGACCCCGGAAGGAGGGAGCATGGGAGCCTCGACCGCCGCCTACGATGCGCTGCGCGACGCCGCCGGGATCCTCGACGGCGCCGAGCGCACGCTCGTCCGGGTCTGGGGCGACCGGGCCCGGGACATGATCGGCGGGCTGCTCACCAGCCACGTCGCCGGCCTCGCGCCGGACCACGCGCTGTACGCGTTCATGCTGACGCCGAAAGGCCGTCCGCTGGCCGAGTTGCGCGCCCTGGTCCCGGAGACCGGGGAGGTATGGCTGGACATGCCATCCGCCTGCGGCGAGGCGGCTCTCGAGCACCTCCGTCGGTACCTGCCTCCGTTCTACGCCCGCTTCGAACGGCTCGAGGAACGCCGCCGCCTGTCGGTGGTCGGTCCGCGCTCGGCGGAGGTCGTGGGCGTCCTTCCCGGCTCCCCCGACCTGGCCGAGATCGCCCCGCTCGAGCTCATCGAGCTCCCGTCGGCGGACGTGAGGCTGGTCCGACGGGAGCCGGCCGAAGGTCCCGGCGCCGACCTGTACGTCCCCACAGGACGCGAGTCCGAGCTCCGCGACGACCTCGTCGAGGCGGCCGAGCGGGCGGGCGGAGGCGCCTCGGACGCAGCGGCCTACGACATCTGGCGCATCGAGCGTGGTCTCCCCGTGTACGGGCGAGAGATCGACCTCGACGTCCTGCCACAGGAGACCGGACAGGATGCGCGCGCCATCGACTACGACAAGGGCTGCTACACGGGCCAGGAGGTGGTGGCCAGGATCCACTTCAGGGGCCACGTGAACCGCCGCCTGGTGGGCCTGCGGCTGCCCGAGGGGCCCCCGCCCGAGCCGGGCACGGAGCTGTTTGACGCGGAACGGAGCCGGGGCCACGTCACCTCCGTGGCCGACTCCCCGCGGCTGGGCCCGCTCGGCCTCGGCTACGTGCGGCACGAGGTGGCGGAAGGGGCACGACTCGCCCTCGGCCACGAGCACGGACCGGCAGCCACCGTCGCCTCCCTCCCGTTCGCGGGCGCGGCTCCCCCGGGCTGAGCGGGCCGCGGGCGTCCCGGGAGCGCGTCGGGGAGGCTCATCGGCCCCCTGGCGCTTTACGATCACGTAAAGCGGTCGGGCATCGGGGCGAGCCGGCCCGACCGCCGGCACGTCGGGGGTTTGAGATCGCGGGGCGGCGCGCGTAGCTTCCCGCCCATGGCGTCGCTGACTCGTGAACAGATGCTGGACATGTACCGCTCCATGTGCCTCACCCGGGCGCTGGAGGAGCGGCTCGAGCGGCTCTTCAAACAGGGCCACATCGTGGGAGGGCTGTACCGCAGCCTGGGCCAGGAGGCCACGGCGGTGGGCAGCGCCTACGCCCTCGAGCCGGAGGACTGGCTCGCACCCTCCATTCGGGACATGGGAGCGCTCCTGGTTCGCGGCCTGGCGCCCGTGGACATGTTCCGGCAGTACACGGCGCGTCGTGACGCCCCCACGGGTGGCAAGGACAACACCAACCACTTCACCATCCCAGAGCTGGGCATCCTCGGGCCCGTGAGCCCGCTCGGCACGCAGCTCGCCGTGCTCAACGGGGTGGCCCTCTCCTTTCGGATCCGCGGCGAGAGCCGGGTGTGCATGACCTACCAGGGCGAAGGCGCCACCCGGACGGGCACCTCCCACGAAGGGCTCAATTTCGCGGCCGTCCAGCGCCTCCCCATGGTGGTGGTGCTGGAGCACAACCGCTGGGCGTTCTCCACCCGGAGCGACCGCGAGGCCGCGGTGGGAGCGTGGACCGACGTGGCCGGGGCCTACGGACTCCCCGTCCGACAGGTGGACGGGAACGACGTGCTCGAGGTGTACGACGCGGCGCGGGAGGCCGTGGACCGCGCCCGCAGGGGCGAGGGCGCCTCGCTCATCGTCGCCGAGACGTACCGGATGCTGGGCCACGCGCAGCACGACCCGCAGCCCTACGTGGACCCGGCGGAGCTCGAGGCCTGGCGCGAGCGCGATCCCATCGACCGCTTCGGCCGCTACGTGATCGAGAACGGCCTCGCCACCGAGGAAGGGCTCGCGGCGATGCGCGGGGAGCTCGAGTCGGAGGTGGCGGCGGCGGCGGACGAAGCCGTGGCGGGGCCTCGCCCCGATCCAGAGGAGGCCCGGACCCGCGCCTACGCGGCCGAACCCGCCGACGGAGGGGTGCCCTGGACGCGGCGGGCTGTGGTGGGCTACGCGGATGCACCCGCCGGGGTGGCTCCCGCACGCCCCTCCGGATCGGGCACCCCCGGCGAATCCAGCGGCGGGAGCGGCACGGCGGTCCGGCAGGGCGACGCCGCAGTTACGGACGGCAAGCAGCGCGGCGGGGGAGCCTGATCCCCCCCGCGAAGGAGAGGAGCGGCATGGCGGAAGCGACGGCGGCCCAGCAGCGGGCGCCCGCAGAGCCCGGCGCCACCAGGGAGACCACGTACCTGGAGGCCATCCGCGAGGCGCTGTGGGAGGAGATGAAGACCGACGACAGCGTCTTCATCCTGGGCGAGGACGTGGGCGTCTACGGGGGCGCGTTCAAGATCACCGAGGGCTTCCTGGACGAGTTCGGGCCCGATCGGGTGATCGACACGCCGATCAGCGAGGCGGCCATCGTGGGCGCCTCGATCGGGGCCAGCCACATGGGCTTCAAGCCCGTGGCCGAGATGCAGTTCATGGACTTCGTCGCGCCCGCGTTCGACATGATCGTGAACTTCGCCGCCAAGGTCCGCTACCGGACCGGCTTCGGCGCGCAGATCGTGATCCGGGGGCCCGTGGGCGCCGGCGCGCGGGCCGGCCCCTTCCACTCGCAGAGTCCGGAGTCCTACTTCGCCAACGTGCCCGGCCTCAAGATGGTCGCGCCGGCCACGGCGTACGATGCCAAGGGGCTGCTGCGCGCGTCCATCCGCGATCCCGATCCGGTGCTCTACTTCGAGCACAAGTTCCTCTACCGGCGGATCAAGGAGCAGCTGCCGACGGACGAGGAGATCCTCGTGCCGATCGGGAAGGCGCGCGTGCACCGGGAGGGTGAGGACCTGTCCATCATCACGTGGGGCGCCATGGTATACACCGCCGCCCGGGCGGCCGACCGCCTGGCCGAGGAGGAGGGCGTCTCGGCCGAGGTCCTGGACCTGCGCTCCCTCCGGCCCGTGGACGTGGAGGCGGTCGCGGAGACGGCTCGCAAGACGGGACGGGTGCTGGTCCTGCACGAGGCGCCGCGCTTCGGCGGCCTGGCGGGAGAGATCACGGCGGTCGTGTGCGAAGAGGCGTTCGAGTGGCTGGACGCGCCGGTGCGGCGGGTCACGGCCATCGACACGCCGGTGCCTTACTCGCCGCCGCTCGAGGACTACTACTTGCCCCAGGTGGAAGACGTGCTCACGGCGGCTCGCTGGCTGCTGGCGTACTGACGGCCCCGGAGCGGCTGGCATGCTGACTGCAACGTGAAGGTTAGCCTTTCACGTACCAAAGGACGGAGCGATGTCGAAAGTCGACGTGATCATGCCCCAGATGGGGGAATCCATCGCCGAGGGCACCCTCACCCGCTGGCTCAAGAGCGTGGGCGACCCGGTGGAGCGGGACGAGGACCTGTTCGAGATCTCCACGGACAAGGTCGACGCCGACATCCCGGCGCCGGCCGCGGGCGTCCTGGCGGAGATCCTCGTCGACGAGGGCGAGACCGTGGAGGTGAACACGGTCGTGGCCCGCATCGACACCGAAGCCGAGGCGGGCGGCGGCGGTGAGCAGGGCGGGGCCGGTGAGGAGTCGGACGCAGGGGAGGCCGAGCCGGGGGAGGCCGCCGCGCAGACCCGGGCGCCCGCCGCCGCGGGCGAAGCCGGGGCCGACGAAGGCGGGGCGCGCGAGCGTCCGGCCGCGCGGGCCGGCGGCGCCGAGGAGACCGCTCCCCGGGAGAACGGAGCGGGGGTGGCCACCCGAGAGGAGCGCCTGCGCACCCGTTCCACGCCCCTGGTCCGGAAGATCGCCGCCGAGCACGACGTCGACATCGGCCAGGTCGAGGGGACCGGCATCGCGGGCCGCGTGACGCGGGACGACATCCTCGCCTTCATCGAGACGCGGGGCGAGGAGGCGCGGGCCGCCCCGGCCGCGCAGCCGGCCCAGGCGGCCGCGAAGCAGGCCCGGAAGCAGGCCGCGGCCTCCGAGGCCCCGGCGCCGGGCACGATGCGCGTGCCCATCCACGGCGCCTCACTCGACATCCGCATTCCGGACGTCCCGATCAGGGAGGGCGACCGGGTCGAGGAGATGAACCGGGTCCGCCTGAGGACGATGGAGCACATGCTCATGTCCAAGCGGATCTCGGCGCACGTCACCTCCGTGACCGAGATCGACTTCGAGCGGGTCGTCAAGCTCCGCAGGAAGCTCAAGCCCCGGTTCGAGGAGCGGGGCGTCAAGCTCACCTACGGGCCCTTCATCATGAAGGCGGTGGTGGAAGCCCTTCGCGACTACCCGATCCTCAACGCCTCCGTGGACGGCACCCGCATCGTCTATCACCGCAACATCAACCTCGGCATCGCGGTGGCGATCAACGACGGCAAGGAGCTCATCGTCCCCGTCCTCAAGGACGCCGACCGGCTCAGCCTGATGGGGCTGGCGCAGGGCGCCAACGAGCTGGCCGAAAAGGCCCGGGACAAGGAGCTCGACTTCGACGACATCCAGGGCGGCACCTTCACGATCACCAACGTGGGCGTGTTCGGGAACCTGTTCGGTACCCCGATCATCAACCAGCCGCAGGTGGCCATCCTCGGCACGGGCGTGATCGAGAAGCGCCCGGTCGTGGTCCAGGACGACATGGGCAACGACACGATCGCCATCCGCCACATGGCTTACTTCGGGCTCAGCTACGACCACCGCGTGGTGGACGGCGCCATGGCGGCCTTCTGGCTCAACAAGGTCCAGGAGGTGATCGAGAACTTCCCCGAGGAGACGGTCTGACGTAGCGCTCCGGGGGGCGCGTCGATGGAGCCCTCGGCTCCTGGCGCTCCGCGAGCGGGCCCTGGACGAGCTCCTCCACCGGCGCTCCGCCGCCGTCAGCTCCCGCCTGGCGCCCCCCTGCGCAGAGCCTCGAACAGGAGGGGGTAGGTGGCAATCGATTCGCCGCGATACTGGGGCCGGAAGCCGAACAGGATGACGCGGCCTCGGCCGAGGGGCACCTCGACCAGGGCGGCTTTCCCGGCCACCCGATCGGCGCCCTGGAGCCAGCCCGACAACAGGGTGGGATCCGCCCCGTAGCGCGCCTCGACGCGTACGGGGGGGGAGCCGGCGCCCCCGGTCGGCTCGAACGCCGCCGCGCCCGTCCCCAGCCACGCGATCGTCTCGCGCCCGGGCATGGCGCGGCCGAGACCCGCCCGCGCCGCGCCCGTGAGGTCCAGCCGTACGATCGAGCCCGGAGCGTAGTACTCGGTCCGATCGAGGTCGGCGAGGACGTCCTTCACCGGGAGGGCCAGCCGATCGATCACCCAGGGCGTCGATCGCTCCAGGGCCACCAGGGTGCCGCCCTCGACCACGAAGGCGCGCAGCTCCGCCGCGCCTTCCGCGCCTAGGCCCCCGACATAGCGCACGGGCTCGGAGCCCGGCGTGAACCCGTGCTCCAGGACACCCGGGGAGATGGACGGCAGGAGGATCGTGGTGAAGCGGCGCGACAGGTCGCCCTGGCGCACGTCGGCGTTGTGGAGCGTATCGTACGGTATCCGGTACTGGTCGAAGATCCAGCGAGTCCAACCTTCGTCCATCGAAGGCACCCAGGGCTGGTAGAGGCCCACGTTGACGGCGGCGCTGCCGCTGAGCCCGGGCGCCTCCTTCGGCACCTCCGGCGCCGTCGACACCGGCTCGGTCGCCACCGCCACCGACTTCGGCGAGCGGTAGGCGTCCACGCCCAGCAGGAGCGGCAGCGTCCAGGCGGTGACGTCGTAGGGGCGCCGCAGGGGGCAGCTCTCGCACGGCCGCAGGTCGGGGTAGCGCTGGCGCTCCAGCATCGCCTCGGCGAAGGAGGCGTAGGGCTGGTGCATGTCGATCACGTAGCTCCCGGCCGGGAAGGTCCGGCCCGCCGCCGTGAAGCTCGACGTGGAGCGTCCGACCTCGACGTCGGCGGTCACCAGGATGCGCACCAGCTCCGCGAGGCCATCCTCGCGTGGCTGATCGGCGGGCACCACCCAGGCCGCGGGCCAGCGGTTCCACTTCGCCACGGCCCGTTCCCCGATCCCGAGAAAGCTTTCCAGCCAGGCCCGTCGGTGCACGGCGGCGTGGTCCAGGAGCGCGAAGGCGCCCGCCTCCATGTAGTCGACGATGTCCGACAGGTGCCACGCTCCCCCCGGCCACGGGTCCGGGAAGTTCCAGGAGCTCACCCGGGCGTCGAAGTTGCGGCCGGGCTCGAGCTGGTCGGAGGACACGTCGATGGGGGAGGCGAGGTCCGCGCCGGCCGTCTCGGAGAGGATGCGCACGCCCCCGTGATAGTGCTGATAGGCCCGCGCCGGGGTCCAGGCGTCGTACGTGGCGTTGACCACCACGCCCTTCTTTCCCTGCCGCTCCAGCGCCCAGGCCATGGACGTCCCCAGGTCGTTGATCCCGGCGATCAGCGCCGGGTCCACGTTGGGCTCCACGGGGTCGATCCACGGCGGCAGGAAGAAGCGGCTGCCATATTTTCCCTGCTGGTGAATGTCGTGGACGATCTGCGGGTGCCACACGTTGTGGATCTTCTCGACGGCCAGCCGCGTCTCCTGCTGCGTGAACGCGTACCAGTCGCGGTTGTCGTCGTGGCCCACATAGTGATGGTAGAGGAAGGGCGGGTTCGCGCCCTCCCACGGCTTCCCGACCGTGGTCCGGTACCAGTGGGTCACCAGGTCCACGCCGTCCGGGTTGAGGGAGGGGACCAGCAGGACGATGCACTGGTCCAGGATCGCCCGGACTTCCGGGTCGTTCGATGAGGCCAGGCGATAGGCGATCCGCATCGGGACCTGGGAGGCGCCGACCTCGGTGGAGTGGATGGCCGCCGTGATGAGCACGACGACGCGGCCCTCGGCGAGGAGGCTGTCGCGCTCGGCCGGTCCCGTGATGCGGCGGGGGTCGGCGAGCATCGCCTGCACCTCCCGGAGCCGGTCCAGTCGCCGGAGGTTCTCCGGGGCGCTGATCGTGAGCAGCACGTAGGGGCGGCCGAGGGTGGTCGGCCCCAGCGTGTCCATCCGCACCCTGTCGCTGGCCCTGGCCAGCGCCGACAGGTAGCCGGTGACCTCGCCCCAGTCAGCCAGCTGGCGGTCGGCTCCCACCGGGAAGCCCAGGTAGGACGCGGGCGGGGGCACCGTGTCGGTCGGCGCGCCGAGCTGCGTCGCCCGGACCGGGAGCGGCGCGAGTAGCGCCAGGAGGCCGACGGCGGCCAGTGGGGCGGCGAATCCGCGCATGGAGCTTCTTCTCCGTGTGTGAGGGTGGGCTGTCTCCATGCTCGGAGCGAGGACGCGCGGGCGCAACCGCCGACGCGGCACCGGCCGGAACGTCCCGAGCCGCTTGCCCGGAGGTCCCGACCGTCCGACGTTTCCGGCCCGAACGCGGACCCTGGTTCCCCGAGCCACGGATGACACGCCCGCATGCCCCGACTTCATCCCTTCCCGGCGACGCGCTTCACCGCCGCGGCCGGAGAGCCGGAACGGTTCCTGGCGCCGCCCTACGACGTGATCGGGCCCGAGCGGGCCGCCGCCCTGCGCGAGCTCGGTCCGCACAACGCGGTGCGGCTGGTGCTGCCCGAGGGCCCCGTCCCCGACCGGTACGGCCTGGCCGCCGAGCGGCTGCGCGCCTGGCTCGACGAGGGCATCCTGGCCACGGACCCGGAGCCGGCCGTCTACCTGTACGAGCAGGGCTTTCCGGCGCCCCGGGACGTATCCGGCACCCTGACGCGTACGGCGATCGTCGCCGCCCTCGAGGCGAGCCCGTTCACGGACGGGGAGGTGCTGCCCCACGAGGAGACCCACCCGGGGCCCAGGGAGGACCGCCTGGCCCTCATGCGGGCCTGCCGCGCCCAGCTTTCGCCCATCTTCCTGGTGGCCCGCGACCCCGCGGGAGACCTGGAACGGGCGCTGGCGTCGGTCCGCGAGGCGGCCGCCCGGCGGGGGCCCGTGCTTCGTGCCCGAACCGCGGACGGGATCCTCCACGTCTTGTCGCGGGTGCCGCCCGGTGGGGAGGCCGGGCTTCTGGGAGCGGCCGGGGCGCTCCCGCTCCTCGTGGCGGATGGACACCACCGCTACGAGACCTCGCTCGCCCTGGCGGCCGATCCCGACGCGCCCCGCGGGGCATCGAGCGTACTCGCCTGCGTGGTGGGCGAGCGCGACCCGGGTCTGGTCATCCTCCCGACCCACCGGGTGCTGCGCCGCCCTCCGTCGGGAGCGGTCGACTGGCGGTCCGTCCTCGAGTCCGCGTTCGTCGTCGAAGCGCTGGGGTCGGGGGGCGAGCGGGCCCTGTCCGAGGCCTCCCGTCGAGCCCGGCCCGGGGAGCTGGTGGCCGCGACGCCCGAGGGCGCCTGGCGCCTTCGCGCGACGCCCGAGGCGCTGGAGCGGTCCGGTCTCGACGCCCCACCCGCGGCGGTCCTGTTCGACCGGTTCGTGCTGCGCGGCGGCTTCGACGCCGATCCGGACGAGGCGGTGCGAAGCGGCCTGCTCTCCTATCACCGGGACGCCGGAGAGGCGTCGCGGGCCGCGGGGAAGGAGGGCGCCGCCTTCCTCCTGCCGCCCCTCGAGCCGGGTCGGGTGTGGGAGCTGGCGCGGAGCCGCCACCGGCTTCCGCCCAAGAGCACCTACTTCTGGCCCAAGATCCCGTCGGGCCTCTTGTTCAGGATGCTCGACTGATCGGGACGCGGCCGGCGGCCGTGCCCGGGTCGCGGCTCAGGCTCCCGGCCGGTCGGCCGGCTCCAGGTAGTCGTCCAGGTCGAGCACTTCCATCCCCGCGATGCGCCGGAGGCCGCTCCCGCGCGTGACGAACAGGTCCGCGTCGCCGGACAGGGCCGTGGCCACCTGGATCGAGCGTTCCGGCCGGCCGCCGAGCCGCGCCTGCACCTGGGCCGCCTGCCGCGCGACCGACGTCCCGACCGGCACCATGTCCAGGCCGGGAAAGGCCGAGACGTACCGGGCCACGCGTCCGGCGGCCTCCTCGGACCCGGCGCGGTACGGCTCGGCGAGCAGCTGAAACAGAGAGAGGGAGGAGGTCTGGGCCTCGATCTTCCCCGAGCGCACGCCGTCCAGGAGCAGCCGTGCCAGATCGGCGTAGGGCGGGCGCCCGAGCAGGTGGTAGGCCAGTACCCTTGCGTCGACGTGCACGCGACGGGCCTCCTCGAGGCGATCGGTGAATCTCGCCCGGAGGCTCACGCGCGCGTCGCGACCGTCATGGCGCCCGGTCCGGGGGGACGGGTAATCCCATCACGCGTCCCGGAGCTCCGGCCACAGTCCGTCGTCCCGACCCGGCGATCCGGCCGCGTCCGTGCCGCTCTCCGGGACCGGCGACGACAGGATCCCGGCCAGCTCCTCGACCAGGTCGCGCGGCTCGGGCTCCATCTCGAGCACGCCATCCTTCCGCACCGTCACGACCAGCCGGTCGCCGGGCTCCAGCCCCAGCGCGTCGCGGGCCTCCTTGGGGACCACGATCTGGTGCTTGCTGCTCATCTTGACGGAGGTGGCCATGAAGGGAGGATACGCTTTACGTAGACGCTTTACAAGTGCGGTCCTCCGAAGGCGCCCGCCGGCGTGCCCCCAGAACGCTTTGTGATGTCGCAAAGCGGAGACGCGACACGGTGTCGCGGGCGTGCGCTCAGAAGATCCAGTACAGGAAACCCAGGTAGCCCACCAGCAGGAGGAGCCCCTCCCAGCGCTCCACGCGCATGCCCGTGTAGGCCAGGGGCACCAGCAGGACCGAAAACAGCAGGGCGGGCCCGACCATGCGGGCCACCGCCAGCGGCGGGAGCTGCAGGGGACGCAGCAGGGCGGCTGTTCCGAGCACGAACCCCAGATTGAAGATGTTGGAGCCGATGATGTTGCCGATCGCGATGTCGCCCAGTCCGCGGAAAGCCGCCGCCACCGTCGAGGCCAGCTCCGGGAGGGAGGTTCCGAGGGCCACCATGCTGGCGCCGATGACGGTCTGGGGGACGTGGTAGGCACGCGCCATGGCGACCGCGCTCTCCAGCACGAAGTGCGCGCCGACCAGCAACGCCGCCAGTCCGACCAGAGTCAGCGCCACGTCGCGCCCCGTGGACCGCGCTTGTCCTTCGGCGTCGCCCTCCCGGTGGGCGGGACCGCTCTCGTCACCGCGGCCCCAGCGGACCAGGAAGAAGAGGTAGATGGCGAAGCCGGTGACGAGGGCGAGACCGTCCAGCCGTCCGAGCGCATCGTTCCAGGAGAGGACGACCACGATGGCGAGAACGAAGACGAGCAGGGGACTCTCGCGCACGAGGAGCCGGCGGTGGACGTCGATGGGGCGGATGAGCGCTCCGAGGCCGACGATGAGCCCCACGTTGGCGACCGTGGATCCCATGACGTTTCCGAGCGCCAGTCCCGGCTCGCCGCGCAGGGCGGCCCCGCCCGACACGACCAGCTCGGGCGCCGACGTACCGAAGGCGACGACCGTGAGTCCGATGACGAGTGGGGGCAGACCGAACTGCCCGGCCAGGCGCGAGCCCCCACGCACCAGCCAGTCGGCCCCGAGGGTCAGCGCCGCGAGGCCGCCGGCGAAGATCAGGGCGCGGATGTAGAGATCCGACACCGGTCGCCTCGCTCTCTCAGGCCTCGCCCGCGGTACCCTCCGACGGTCTCTCGGCGCCCGCGGCCCCATACTCCTCCTCCAGGCGTCCGAGCAGCTCTTCGCGCCGGTCGTACAGGCGCCGCAGGGGCCGGGGCTCGTGCCGGGTCAGGGCGTAGCTCGTGAGCAGGGGAAGGGCGAGCGTCACGTCCGTGTAGCACACGACCGCGTCCGGCAACCTGTCGGGATCGACTTTGCCCCAGCTCACCGCCTCCCCCGGGGTGGCGCCGGACAGGCCGCCCGTATCGGGCCGAGCGTCGGTGACCTGCAGGAAGTAGTCGTGCCCGCGCTCCTCGATGCCGAGGACCTCCTGGATCTGAGGCTCGGTCTGCAGGATGAAGTTCTTGGGGCTGCCTCCCCCCATGATCACGACCGCGCTCTTGCCCCCGTCGCGCTTGGCGGCCAGCACGATGGACGCGGTCTCGTTCACGTCCAGGGAGGGATCGAGGATGCAGGAGCCTCCTTCCAGCCGCGTCGCCGCCAGGTTCATCCCGATCGAGCTGTCGCCGGGCGAGGAAGTGTAGACGGGCACGCCCGCCCGGTGGCACGCGGCCAGGAAGGACTTGCCCTCGATGCCCAGGGCGTTCTCCCGCTCGGCCACGTAGCGTCCGAGCCTCCAGTGAAATTCGGCGGTCGACATGGTGTGCTGGAACTCCTCCTGCCGGATCACTTCGCGGAAGAAGGCGTCGGTCGACAGCAAGACGTCGTAGGAGAAGAAGATGTCGTAGATCCGCACGACCCCCTCGTCACGCAGGGACACATCGCTCACGTCGTGGCGACCCCGGCGCATCGAGAGGCCGAGTCCGAAGTGGGTGTCGTGATAGAGGTTGGCCCCCGTGGACACGACCCAATCGACGAACCCGGCCCGCACGAGCGGGATGAGGGCGGCCATCCCGAGGCCGGCGGGCGTGAGGGCTCCCGTGAGGCTCATCCCCACCGTGACGTCCGGGCGAAGCATCTTCTCCGTCAGGAGCCGGCAAGCTTCCCTGAGGCGCGCCGCGTTGTAGGCCAGGAAGGTGCGTTCGATGAGCTCGGCGGCGGTCTCCCCGCCGGCGATGGGATCGGGTGCGATCGGACGGCCCGAAAGGAAGGGCGAGGCGCTCATCCGGGCCTGCCGATCCGGCAGGGCGGCGTTTTCCCCGTGAAGTGTGGAAAACTCACCCCGCCTCCCCTCCCGCGCGGGCGACGCTGGCGCCCGACTGTGGAGAAGTTGCCATCCGCCCGGCCCTGTCGCCCATCTCGAGGCGACCATCCACGACGCCGCCCTCCTCGAGCTTGACGCGGCGACTGTGGATGTCCCCCTCGACCCGGCACCCGGCCTGGAGCTCCACGCGGCTGGCGGCCGTGATGCTCCCGCTCACGCGGCCCGCGACCACGGCGTCCTGCGTGTCGATGTCCCCGCGGATCGTTCCGCCCTTGCCGACGACGACCGCCTTGGCGGCGCGCACGCCGCCCTCCACGGTCCCCTCCACGCGCAGCGTCCCGTCCGTGTCGCAATCGCCCGTCACCGTCATGCCGGGCCCGATGATCGAGACCACGTCGCTGGCCTCGCGGCCCTCGATCCGTCCCGATGCTCGATTCACCATCCTCTGCCCCTCCTCTTGCCGAACGGCCGATCAATCCCCGGGCGGCAGAAGCCGCGCCGGATCTACGGACCGGCCGTTCCTGGTCACTTCGAAATGCAGATGGGGCGCCGTCGAGCGTCCCGAGCTGCCCGAGAGCGCGATCACCTCGTCTTGCTCGACCGAATCCCCGCGCGCCACGAACAGCCACAGGTTGTGGGCGTACAGGGTCACGATGCCACCACCGTGCCTGACGCGCACGTAGTGGCCGTACACCGGGTCGTCCCCCACCTCGGACACGACGCCCCGGGCGGCGGCCCGCACGTACGAGCCCGTCGGCACCGCGATGTCCATGCCCGGATGGCCTTCCGAGGCCCCGGCGCCGCCTTCCTGGTGGACCCGGGTCACGAAGCCTCGCTGCGCGAGGGGCCAGTCCAATCCCGAGGGCGCTCCCCGGGCGACGGACGGCGCGGGCGTCTCCTCCTCCGGCGTCGCCGGGGGCAGGTTCACGTCCTCGTCCGACCTGCCCTCCGCGCCTCCCATCACCCTCCGCAGGCGGTCGTACGCCCCCGCGACGCTGTCGAGCCGGGCCGCCAGCGCGACGATCTTGGCCCGGTCGCGGTCGAAGCTCTCGACGCGAGCCTCCAGCCGCGCCTCGGCGGCCGAGCGCGCGTGCGCCCCCCACACGTAACCGGCGCCGCCCCCCAGCACGAGGAGCCCCAGGACCAGGCCCCCTCCGACCAGCAGGAGTCGCCGGCGGCCGAGCTGCCAGGACCGGGACGTCATGCCGCCCCGCCTGAGCAGCACCACCGTCCAGCTGGCGCCTCGTGGACCGCTCATCGTCGTCTCACGACCCGTCGAACAGCTCGGACGCGTCCTCGCCGGCCATGATCCGAACGAGCCGCTCGAACTCGTCCGCGTCGTGGAACACGATCCCGATCTCCCCCTCCTCCGGGCCGCGCAGGGATACCCTGACCTGCGTCCCGAGCGTGCGTTCGAGGAGCTGTCCCGCCCGGTCCGCCACCGGATCGCTGCGACCGGAACGGCCCCGGCGCCGCCGCGTCTTTTCCTCGCCGCCATCCTTGAGACGACGCACCCGACGTTCCGTTGCGCGAACCGACAGGTCGTCGGCGACCACCTTGCGGGCCAGCGCCAGCTGCGCCTCCTCGTCCTCGAGCCCGAGGAGGGCCCGACCGTGCCCCGCCGTGAGCCGACCGCCGGCGAGCAGAGCCTGGATAGAATCTGGCAAGTGCAAGAGCCGCAGTGCGTTAGTGACGGTCGGCCTCGCCTGGCCGACACGCTCGGCGACCTCCTGCTGTGTGAGGCCGAATCCCTCCTGCAGCTGGCGGTACCCGAGAGCCTCGTCGAGAGGCGAGAGACTCTCGCGCTGGAGGTTCTCGACCAGCGCCAGCACGAGCATCTGCTCGTCGCTGAGCTCGCGGACGATCACGGGGGCGCGTTTGCGGCCCAGCTCCTGGAGCGCCCGCCAGCGACGCTCCCCCGCCACGATCTCCCACTCTTCGCCGGAGGGGCGGACGACGAGGGGCTGAAGGAGGCCGTTCGCCCGGATGGACTCGGCCAGCTCGGCCAGCGCCGAGGGCTCGAACTCGGTGCGCGGCTGGAACGGGTTCGGACGAATCCGGGTCACCGGGACCTCTCGCTCGGCGGCCCGGCTTTCGCCCTCCTCCATGTACTCCCCGAGGAGGGCCCCCAACCCCTTGCCCAGACGGCTCTCTCCCTTAGCCAACCTTCCGCTTCCTCTCGTCCTTCCGGATGATCTCCCGCGCGAGGCTCAGGTAGCCGCGGGCGCCCGTGGACAGCACGTCGTACAGGGCGATCGGCTTCCCGAAGCTCGGGGCCTCCGCGAGGCGGATGTTCCGCGGGATGATGGTCTGGAAGACCTTGCCGCCGAAGTACTCCCTCGCCTCCTCGGCCACCTGCTTCGACAGATTGAGCCGCGAATCGTACATGGTGAGCAGCACGCCCTCGATCGCCAGCTCGGTGTTGATGTTCCTCTGCACGAGCCGAACGGTGTTGAGGAGCTGGCTGAGCCCCTCCAGGGCGTAGAACTCGCACTGGATCGGGATCAACACCGTGTCGGCCGCCGCCAGCGCGTTGAGCGTCAGGAGCCCCAGGGACGGGGGGGAGTCGATGAGGATGTACTCGTAGTCCTCGCGCACCTCGTCCAGAGCCCGCCGGAGCCGCTTCTCCCGCTCGGGCCGGTCGATGAGCTCGATCTCCGCACCGGCCAGGTCGCGGCTGGCGGGCACCACGTCCAGGAAGGGGAAGTGCACCTCTCGTCGGGTGGCCTCCGCGATCGGCACGCCGTCCACGATGCAGTCGTAGGTCGAACGCTCGCCGACGTCCTTGCGAACCCCGAAGCCGCTGGTCGCGTTGCCCTGGGGGTCGCAATCGACCACCAGCGTGTGCTTCTCGGCCACCGCGAGGGAGGCGCCGAGGTTGATGGCGGTCGTGGTCTTGCCCACGCCCCCCTTCTGGTTCGCGATAGCTATGACGCGGGCCATGGACCGGTCGCTGGATGGATCGGAAGTCGCTCGGCGAGGACACTCGCGCAGGCGAGGGGCCCGCGCGTCGGGCCGCCGGACCGAATATACGGCGAGCGTCGGGGGTGCGCCAAGCGGCCCGGGCACGCGCGGAGATGTTTCACGTTAAACATCCAGCTCCCCGGGCCGCCCTTGCGCGGCCGCCCGGACGCGCGGAAGATGTTTCACGACGAACCTTACGGTGAAACAACCAGGGAGGACGGGAGATGACGGCGGACTCGGTCCACTCCGAGGAGTTTCAGCGCGGCTTTCTCCTCGGGGTCCTCGTCGGAGAGGGCCACTTCGGGGGGGACGGCCGCCAGCCGCAGGTGACCCTTCGCATGCACACCGACCACGAGACGCTGTTTCGTTGGATCGAGGACGCGTTTCCAGGCGGGAAGCTGTACGGGCCCTATCACCACAGTGGCCGCAGCTACTTCCAGTGGATGGCCCGGGGGGCCTTCCTCCGCGAGCAGCTCCTCCCCCTGCTCGATGCCTATCTACGCCCGGAGCTCGACCGCAAGTCGTTCGGCCGCTATCGAGACATGAAGGCCCGTTACGGCCTCTAGAACGACCACGCCGCCCCTCCCGCGAACCCGGCACGTGGCTTGCGCGGAGCGTCTCGCGTCCGCGGCCGAGCGCCCGCCGGGCACCTCCTCCAGACGACGGGGTGAGCGAACGAACATGGACGGGGAAACCGCCGACCCCCGACGCGCGTTCCGGGTGCGGGGACGCGTCCAGGGAGTCGGCTTCCGATGGAACACCGTCCGCGTCGCGCGGGAGCTCGGCCTCTCGGGCACCGTCCACAACCGCGCTGACGGCTCGGTCGAGGTGCACGCGTCGGGCGATGTCGACGCCCTCGGGCGTCTACGAGACTGGCTCGAGCGAGGACCGCGGGCGGCCCGGGTCGAGGCGGTCGAGGAGATCTCCCCCGGCGACGACCTCCCGCGAGACTTCAGGATCGTGGGCTGATCACCCCGCGTGCTCCGCACGAGGCGGGGCTCGATGCCGGGTTCGGCACTTTCGGGCTTCTTCGGGGTATTCGGGCGACAACTTTTCCCAGGGAGGACTTCCCCGCATGATCGAGCTCCCCGACGTAGAGCGCATGATCGATGGCTTCGCCGGCTACGCGACCGGCAAGACCATCTCCCACGTCCTGATCGACGACCCCGAGGCCGTCGATGTCGACCCCGAGGCCGCCGAGGAGCATCTCGAGAGCTTCGCGATCGACGCGGTCGAGCGCCACGGACGCTACATCGTCCTGCGTTTCCGATCCGGCTACAGCCTCGTGTTCCACATGGGAGAGCAGGGCGAGATCTACCTCGAATCGCAGACCGCCCCGCCACCACCTAACTCCAAGATTCGCTTACAGTTCGCGGCAGGGCGTGAGCTCCGGTACGCCTCCCCGGGCGACAAGGGCGAGGTGCACCTGGTCGAGGGACACGACTTCGCTGGACTCGAGACCCTCGAGAACCTCGGAATCGACCCCCTCAGCGACGACCTCACGGCCGAGCGCTTCATCGAGCTCGCCGCCGCGCATCCCCGCAGCTCGCTCAAGGGGATGCTGATGAACCAGGAGATCATCGCCGGCATCGGCAACGAGTACGCCGACGAGATCTGCTTCCAGGCGGGCTACCGGCCGGACGCCCGCGTGGGCGACATGACCGAGCATCAGCTCTCGCGCGTGCACAAGTATCTGAAGCGCGTGCTGCGCCGCGCCACCCTGCACTGGGAGGCCGCGCACGCCGACCCGGGATGGCTCATCAACCACCGCGCCGACGGGGCGCCCTGTCCCCGTTGCCGAAACGAGCTCGAGTCCATGACCCTCATCGGTCGGAAGACCTACATCTGCCCCCGCTGTCAGCGAGCCGCCTGACGGATCGGGCGGCCTCCGCCGGGACCGCGGCGATGCGCGCGTTCCCGGCGGCGCTCCTCCTGTGCGTGCTCGGCCTGTGCCCGCCCCGGGCCGTGGTCGGGCAGTCCACGCGCCTCCTCGACGGTCCCGACGGCTACCCGTTCCGGCCTCCCCTCGCCTCCGCCATCGAGCCCGGCACCCGACTGGCGCCGGTCCGAATTCACCGCGGCTCGGAGCACAGGACGGTGGGGCTGGCCAATTTCGGGGATGCCTTCGCGGTGTGGTTGAGCCGCGGCTCGCGGGACGACTCGGGCGCCGCGCGGCCCGTCCCTCCGTCCCCCCCCGATCGCTCCCTGCGACTCGCCATCGGTCTCGCCGGCGGGGCCTTCGCCCGCTTCGATCTCCAGAGCCGGAACAACGAGTTCCGGGAGGCCCACTTCCGCGTGGGCCTGCAACTGCGGGCCGGATGGCGGGGGCTGGCTGCCCGGGCGGAGCTCTACCACGTGAGCTCGCACCTGGGCGACGAGTACATGGTTCGCACCGGCGCCCTTCCGCACTCCACCAGCCGGGAGGGCGTGGAGATCCTCGTCCAGGGCTCTCCTCTACACGGGCTCATCCTGTACGGGGGTCCGGGCTCCATCGTGCGCTCCAAGCGGAACTTCGTGGCCGCGTCGGTGCGCGCCGGCTTCGATTGGGAGCCGACGGGCGTGCGCTGGGGACCCTTCGCCCCCTACGCGGGCGTCGAGGCCTTCTCCTGGGCGGAGCTGGGATGGGACCCGATCCTCTCGGGGCAGGCCGGCGTGCGGTTCGGCGGAGGCAGGTTCCGACTCGGTCTGGACGGCGGGGCGGGGCCCTCGCGCGCCGAGCAGTTCTGGAGACAGAACGAAACGCTGTTGGGAGTCGTGTTCACGCTGGTGCACTGAGGCGGCCCGGTCCCCGCCCCGGAGCACCCGGCCCCTCCCGTCCGGGCAGCGGGGGGAGGACCCTACCGGGAGTCCCCGCCCTCCTCCATTCGCTCCCTGGCCAGATACCACTGCTGCGGCAGCGATGCCAGGTTGCTGGTCGTGTAGTACAGGTTCAGGCCGGCCGGGAACCGGGCGAACAGGAAGGTCATGACGACGGGCATGGCGTAGCCCATCATCTTCATCTGCGTGTTCCGCTCCATGCCGCGCTGTCCGATCCATTGCAGCAGGAACATCGACAGTCCCATGGCGACCGGGATGATGTAGAGCGGATCCTGGAGCGAGAGGTCCGGCAGCCACAGGAAGGGCACGCCCCGGAACTCGATCGTGTTCTCGAACACGAAGAACAGCGTGATCAGGACGGGAAAGGGGAGCATCATCGGCAGGCACCCGGCCAGCGGGTTGATGTTGTGCTCCCGGTAGACCCGCATCATCTCCTTCTGGAGTTTCTCCGGCTCGTCCTTGTACTTGGCCTGTAGCTCCTTGACCAGCGGCTGCACCTTCATCTGGGCCATCTGGGCCCGCATCGACTTCTGGTACAGCGGGAACAGGACGACCCGCATCAGGATCCCGAACAGGATGAGCACCCATCCGTACTGCAGGCCCAGGACGTTGTGGAGCCACGTGAGGATCTTGGTGATGAGCCCGGCGAGCGGCCGGATGATGAACCGGAGCCACTGCCAACCGTAGGGGTTCACGTTCTGGATCTCCTGGCCGATGGCGGCCAGGCGATCGAACTCCTGCGGGCCCAGGTAGGACTGGAGCTCGAAGCCGGGCTGGCCGGCCGGGACGGGAAGCGCCGCTTCCATGTGGGCGGTGTGCTGCGCCGCGTCGCCGGTCACCAGGAGGCCGCCGAATCCCTGCTTCCCGCGGGGCGCGATCAGGGCCTCCAGGAAGTACTTGTCCTTCACGGCCACCCACCGGAAGGGCGCCCCCTCCGGCGTCCGCACGCTGTCGGGCTTCACGTCGTCGAGCCCCTGGCTCTTCACTCCCTGCTGCCCGTTCACGACGTAGGCGAGGTGCTTGTAATCCTCCCCCGGATGCGCCTCGTTCGTCCGGATGCCGCTGCCCAGCCAGGCGAGCACCGTGTAGCCCCGCGAGCCGAGGCCCTCGAAGGCGCCGTGCACGTCCACCAGGTACCGGTCCGGCTCGAACCGGTAGGTGACCCGATACACCAGCTTCGTCCCGGGGACGGCATACCGGAACGAGAGACTGTCGGCCCCGCCGCCGCTGTCCACCCGTACGGACGGAGCACTGGGCTCGAACCGGCGCCCGGACAGATCGAGGGTGTCCGGACCGACGGCCACACGCCAGGACAGCAGGTGTTCGCCGCTGCGTACCAGCTCCGCCCTCCGGCCGGCGGAGTCGCCGCTCGCGAACGAGGCGTAGTGCCGGAGCGTGGCGCTGACCAGGCGGGCCCCACGCGTGTCGAACGCCAGGGTGTACAGGGGGGTGCGAACCCGGATGGTGTCGCCCGGCGCCGCCTCGGTCGCGCCCTGGTCCCCCAGGGACGGCGCCGGGCCGGCCACCGCGGTCCCGGTGTCGGGCGCCGCGACGCTCTCCGTGCGGCCGCCGGCCGCCAGACTGCCCGCCGGCGCTCCAACGGCTCCGGAAGCCGACGCCGAGTCCGGCGCCGTGGAAGCGCTGCCCGCGACCGCGCCACCACCCACCGCCACGGCGGCCGAATCCACGGCCGCCCCCGGTGGTTGCCTGGGCGACGAAGGCGGGAACAGGAGGTTCGTGATCACGACGACGGCGATCATGAGCACGATCGCCACGGTTACGCGCTTCTCCATCGCGTCAGGTCGCCCCGCGCCCCGCGGCCTCCGTCCGGACCGACGCACCGTCGGCGGGCGGCACCGGATCGGGACCGAAGCCCCCGAAGGGGTGGCAGCGCAGCAGCCTGCGAGCGGCGAGCCACCCGCCCCGGAGGGCGCCGAAACGCTCCACGGCCTCGAGCGCATACTCCGAGCAGGTCGGCGTGTAGCGACACGCTGGCGGGAGGAGCGGCGAGAACGCCGCCCGGTACACCCGGATGAGCAGGATCAGGAACCGCGCGGCCACGTCAGCCCTCCCAGCACCTCCAGGAGCCCGGAGCGCAGCTCCCCGAAGCCGAGGTCGTATGCCGTGGCGCGGGCCCGCACCACCATATCCACGCTCGTGCCCTCACCCACCGCGACCGGGAGCCATTCCCGGCGCAGAATCTCGCGTAGCCGTCGGCGGAGCCGGTTGCGCTCCACGATGGTGCGGCCGTGCGTCGGAACGACGACGGCCACCCGCGGCCGCCCGCTCCGGGAGGCCCTGGCGAACAGGTCCAGGTCGCGCCCCGCGTGGCGGCGGCCCTCCCGAAAGGTCGCGCGAATCTCCTGCGAGGACCGCAGGCGCGCCGCGCGCGGAAAGCGCTCTCCCGCGCTCACGCAACGTCACCCTCGTCTCTCGGACTCGCGGCGGCCCCGGCGGCCTCCTCAGCGGCCCCGATGCTTGCGAACGCGCTCGCGGCTCACGCTGAGCCGCTTGCGGCCCCTCCGGCGACGACGGGCGAGCGTCTTGCGGCCACCCTTGGTCTTCATACGGGCCCGGAAGCCATGGTCGCGGCGGCGCTTGCGATTGGTGGTCTTGCTGCACGTCCTTCCCATGACACTCGTCTATGATCGCGGGGACAGCGGGCCGGCTCGCGGCGTGCTCCGTGCGAGCGGCGTCGGTTCGGAGCCTCGGCTTTTCGAGGAGCCGATCAGTATAGACGCAGGGCCGACCACTGTCAAAGTGAGGCGTGCTCCCCCCGCCTCGTGCCCCCCGCCCACCTCGTTGACACTCCCGGTCACCCTCTCTACAATGAGGCCCCCCGTCTCCTGCCCCCGGTGCTCGGGCCGACCCTGGAACTCAGGCTGCATGGAACTGACCGCGAACGAAGTCTGGGCCCGCATCACCGATGCCGCGCGGGACGTCCTTCCCGAGCAGACGTTCCGGACGTGGCTCTCGGCCACGGAGGCCGTCACCCTCTCGGACGACACGCTCGTGGTCGGCGCGCCCACCAAGTTCGCCGTCGAGTGGATCGAGGATAAGTACGGCCCGCTCCTGGTCGACCTGGCCGAGCGTCAGCTGGGACGCTCCCTCGAGCTCCGGTTCGAGCACCAGGGCCACGCGGACCGGATCCAGATCCCGGAGTTCCGGTCCTCCGAGGTCGCCCACCCATCCCCCGCGGCGGCCGGGTCGGCCGCCGCGTCCGCCTCTCCGTCCGCCTCCGGCCTCAACGAGCGTTACACCTTCTCGCGCTTCGTCATCGGCGGGAACAACCAGCTGGCGGCGGCCGCCTGCCAGCGCGTGGCCGATGCCCCGGCCAAGGCCTACAACCCTCTGTTCATCTACGGGGACACCGGCCTGGGCAAGACGCACCTCATGCATGCCATCGGGCACGCCATCCTGGACCGCGCGCCGGGCCGGCGGGTCGCCTACATCCCGTCCGAGCAGTTCACGAACGAGATGATCTCGGCCATCCAGAGCGGACGCACGCCCGAGTTCCGCCAGCGCTACCGTCGGATCGACGTGCTCCTGGTGGACGATGTCCACTTCCTGGGCAACAAGGAGGGCACGCAGGAGGAGTTCTTCCACACCTTCAACTCCCTCTACGACGCCCAGAAGCAGATCGTCATCACGAGCGACCGACCCCCACAGGAGATCCCGGGCCTCCAGGAGCGCCTGGTGTCGCGCTTCGAGTGGGGCCTGGTCACCGACATCAAGCCACCCGACTTCGAGACGCGCGTCGCCATCCTGCAGAAGAAGGCGGCCGAGGACCGCCTCGTCCTGGACGACGAGGTCATCGAATACATCGCGCGCCACCGCAAGACGTCGGTCCGGCAGCTCGAGGGCGCCGTCATCAAGCTGCTCGCCTACAGCTCGCTGACCCGCCGGGAGATCACCCTCGAGCTGGCTCGAGAGGCGCTCGGGGGTTCGGACGAGCCGGAGCCCGAGCCGCAGCGCGCCACGCCCGAGGAGATCCGACGAAGAACGGCGGAGGCGTGGGACGTGACCGTGGACGGCCTCACCTCCAGGCGCCGGACCCGGACCCTCACGGTTCCCCGCCAGATTGCCATGTACCTGATCAAGACTCTCCTCGACCTGCCCTACACCGAGATCGGGGGGCTCTTCGGGGGGCGCGATCACTCGACCGTCATCCACTCGGTCAACAAGGTCGAGGCCGAGATGGCCTCGGACCCGGACTTTCGTGTGCGGGTCCGGGAGCTCCAGGACGAGTTGCGCCACTGAGTGTCTCCCCCCGCGCCGCGGGGACCCGTTGACGGAATGTGGATCGGGGTGGAGAGGCTTCCGGCGGACGCCGCGGGTGTGGATGGGCGTCGAAGAAGGCCCGGTTTTCCCCCGACCGTCCACAAGAGGTGGAGATATGGAACAGCTGACGGAAGCTAGACTTCCCTGCGCGCCACCCCGAGATGTCCACATGTCCACGGTCCCTACTACTACTACGAAGATTACTATATCATACCGTAGCCCTGAAGACCGCCGGGGAAAGTCGCCGCCACGGGAGGAACGAGGAGCTCGATGAGGCTTTCGATAACGCGCGAGAAGTTGCAGGAGGGACTCGGGGCCGTGGCGGCCACGATCCCCAACAAGACGACCCTGCCGGTCCTCTCGAACATTCTCCTGCGGGCGCAGGGAGCCAGGCTCGAGATGAGCGGTACCGACCTGGATATCTCGGTGTCGGTGGGCGTGGACGCCGAGGTGGAGCAGGCCGGAGCGATCACCGTTCCCGCCCGGAAGATCTCCGACATCGCCCGGGAGCTCGAGAGCGCCCCGGTGCACCTGGTCGCGGATGGCGACCAGATCGAGCTGTCCTGCGGGAAGAGCCGCTTCAAGCTGTTCGGGCTCCCCGAGGGGGAGTTCCCGTCCTTCCCGGAGGTCGACTTCTCCGAGAGCTGGAAGGTGACGGCGGGGACGCTCCAGGAGCTCATCGGGCACACGGCCTTCGCGGCGTCGACCGAGGAGAGCCGACCCATTCTGAACGGGGTGTTGTGGCAGTTGCGCTCCGACCACTGCACCATGGTCGCCACCAATGGCCACCGGCTGGCGCGCATGACGTTCCCGCTGGAGGAGGTGGACGCTCCCGAAGCCGACCTCATCGTGCCTCCGAAAGCCCTGCAGCAAGTCGAGCGGCTGTTCGAGGCCGACGAGGAGGTGGAGGTGGCGCGGTCCGAGAACCACCTGGCCTTCCGGTCCGCGACAAGGGTGGTGTACACCCGCCTCATCGAGGGGCCGTATCCCAACTACGAGCAGGTCATCCCCTCCGACAACGACAAGCAGGCGGTCGGCAGTACGGGGGCGCTCGAGAAGGCGATCCGGCGCATGGCCGTGGTGGCCAGCGACCAGACGCACCGCGTCCGCCTTTCATTCTCCGAGGGGACTCTCGGCTTCCGCGTCCAGACGCCGGACCTCGGAGAGGCCGAGGACGAGGTCTCGGTCGACTACCAGGGAGAGACGCTCGAGATAGGCTTCAACGCCAACTACCTGCTGGAGGTGCTGCGTTACATGCCGGACGAGGACGTCCGCATCGAGTTCCGGGCCCCGGAACGGGCGGCGACCTTTCGGCCGGCCGGGGGCGAGCCCGATTACCTCTGCCTGGTGATGCCGCTGCGGCTCCTCGATTGAACGATGTCGACCGGGCCCCACGGCCCGTGCGCCCATCCCTCGACGCCATCCTGCGCCCGTCTTCGATCGCGGTGATCGGCGCCAGCCGCCGTCCCGGCACGATCGGCTACCAGATCGTGGACAATCTCCTCGTGCACGGCTTCCAGGGCACCGTATATCCGGTAAACCCCGGCGCCGCGGCGGTCCACTCGATGCAGGCCTTCCCATCGGTCGGGGACCTTCCCGAGGTCCCCGACCTGGCCGTCGTGGTGGTTCCGAAGGAGCACGTCCGCTCCGTGGTCGAGCAGTGCGCCGAGGCCGGGATCCCGGGGGTGGTCGTGATCAGCGCCGGCTTCAAGGAGGTGGGAGGCGCCGGGATCGTCCGGGAGCGGGAGCTGCTCGACATCGTCCGCACCCACGGCATGCGGATGGTCGGCCCCAACTGCATGGGGGTGATCAACACCTCGGGCGAGATGTCCATGAACGCGACCTTCGCCCCCTCCATGCCGCCCTCCGGGCCCATCGCGTTCATGAGCCAGTCGGGGGCCATGGGCGTCACGATCCTGGACTACGCGGCCGAGTACGGGATCGGCGTCAGCCAGTTCGTGTCCATGGGTAACAAGGCCGACGTCTCCGGAAACGACCTCCTGGCCTACTGGCGCGACGATCCCGGCGTCGGCGTCATTCTCCTCTACCTGGAGAACTTCGGAAACCCGCGGCGCTTCACGCGCATCGCCAGGGAGGTGACCCGCAACAAGCCCGTGATCGCGGTGAAGGCGGGACGCAGCCGCGCCGGCGCCCGCGCCGCATCGAGCCACACGGGAGCGATGGCGGCCATGGACGTGGCCACCGACGCGCTCTTCGCCCAGTGCGGCGTGCTGCGCGTGGATACGGTCGAGGAGCTGTTCGACGCCGCCATGGCCTTCGGCAACGCGCCTCTGCCGGAGGGGCCCCGGGTGGCGATCGTGACGAACGCCGGCGGACCCGGGATCATCATCGCCGATGCGTGCGAGTCTCGCGGCCTGGAGGTCTCCCCCCTGTCCGAGGGTGCGCAGGCCCGCCTCCGGGACCTCCTCCCCGAGGAAGCGAGCGTGGCGAACCCGGTGGACATGATCGCCAGCGCCCGGGCCGAGGAATACGGCTCGGTGCTCGGGATCGTGCTCGCCGACGAGGAGGTGGACGCGGTCATCGCCGCCTTCGTGCCGCCCCTGGGCGTGGACTCGGGCGACGTGGCCCGGGCCATTCGCTCGGTGGCCGAAGGGGCCTCCAAGCCGGTGATGGCCGTCCTCATGGGACGCGAGGGGCTCCCGCGGGGCATGGCCGAGCTCCACGAAGCCCGGATCCCGGCCTACATCTTCCCGGAGTCCGCGGCCCGCGCCCTGGCGGCCATGGAGAAACACCGGCGCTGGCTCGCCAGGCCCGTGGGCGAGGTCCGCCATTTCGAGGATGTCGACCGGGAGCGCGCGGATCGCGTGCTGGCCGGGGCGGCGAGCGAGGGACGGACGCTGCTGCCCGTCCCGCAGGCGCTCGAGGTTCTCGAGGCGTACCGGATCCCGGTGGTTTCCTACCGGGTGGTGGAGAGCGCCGACGAAGCCGCGGCGGCCGCGAGCGAGCTCGGCTACCCGGTCGTGCTCAAGGCGGTGGCGCCGGGGCTGTCCCACAAGTCCGAGGCGGGAGCCGTGGCGCTGGAGCTGGATGAGTCCCGGGCCGTGCGCGTGGCATACCGTGACATGGAGTCGCGGGCCGCGACCTGGCCCGACGGCGCGGTGATGACGGGCGCGGTCGTGCAGCCCATGGTGCGTGGCGGCCGGGAGACCATCGTGGGCATGACGCTCGAACCCAACTTCGGGCCCCTCATCATGTTCGGGCTCGGGGGCGTGTACGTGGAGGCGCTCGGCGACGTCACCTTCCGGGTCCAGCCCGTGAGGGACGTGGACGCGAACGAGATGGTGCGAGACATTCGGGGCGCGCGACTCCTCGAGGGCGTCAGGGGGGAGCCGGGCGTGTGCTTCGAGCGGGTGGCCGAGGTCCTGGAACGGGTGAGCCAGCTGGTGGGCGATCACCCGGAGATTCGCGAGCTGGACGTGAACCCGTTCCTCGCCTTCCCCGAACCGGAGCGGTGCGTGGCGGTCGACGCCCGGATCCTGGTCGGCGAGCCGGGGTGGGGCGCGTGAACGCGCGCCGCGCCCGCATGGCGCAGATGTTGCTCGTCTGGTCGAGATACGGATCCCTCTGCGTCCACCTCGAGCGACATCGGGACGATGAATTCGTCGCCCAATCCACGGCAGGAGCCTCAGGCGCGCCCGGGCCGCATCCTCGTGGCCGACGACAACGAGGACTGCCGGATCGCCCTGCGCACCTACCTGGAGGCGCATGGATACGAGGTGTTCGAGGCGGCCGACGGGGAGAGCGCCGTGCAGCTGACGCTCCGCGAGCGGCCCGATCTCGTGCTCATGGACGTGATGATGCCGGGCGTGGACGGGCTCGAGGCCGCCCGTCGAATTCGCGCGCTGGACGACGCGGACCTGTCCTCCATCCGAATCGTGGCCCTGAGCGCCATGGAAGGTGCCCGGCAGGCCAGCGCGGCCGCCCGCTGCGACGACTGCATCCTCAAGCCGATCGACCTCGCCGCGTTCGCGGCGATGATCGAGGGGTGGCTGCAACTGGACTGACGCCGGTCGTTCCGACGCCCACCCACCCCCTTCCACGTCCCGCCGGGAGTGAGGTCCGTCATGCCTAGCTGCCCCCACTGTGGCTTCTCGGTCGACCCGGGGGCCGTCACGTGCCCCCTGTGCGGAAGCGAGCTCGGCACCCGGGGCGGGCCGGGCCCGGAGGTCGGCGCGGCCCCGGCGGCCGGCGCCGCGCCGACCGGGCCGGCGCCCGAGGCGGAGCGGCTGGCCTGGGAGGACCCCGATCGGGACTTCTTCTCCTCCCTGTTCGACGTGTGGCGCATCAGCCTGTTCGAACCCGCGCGCTTCTTCCGCTCCGTGTCCTGGGAAGGCTCCTTCGGGCGCCCACTGCTCTACTTCCTCATCGTGTTCGTCGTGGCGGCCCTGTTCAGCTCGCTGTGGCAGGGCCTGGTGTTCGCGCCCTGGACCCGGCACATGATCGAGGCGTTCGGGGGCGGCGACGATTGGATCGGGGGGCGCTGGGGCGCGGCCGGCCTGGCGTTCAACTTCTTCCTGAGCCCGTTCACCGCCCTGTTCGTGCTCGGCCTCGGCACCGTGGTGCTCCACCTGTTCGTCCTCATGCTGGTGCCGACGCGGCGTGGGATCGGACAGACCGCGCGCATGGTGTGCTACAGCTGGGGCCCTGCGCTGCTCACGGTCGTGCCTGTCCTGGGACCCCTCGCGGCCTACTTCGTATGGATTCCGGTGCTGCAGGTGCTCGGCCTGCGGGAGGCGCATCGCACGACCACCGGGCGGGCCATCATGGTGTGGCTGGGACCGACCATCGTCCTCCTCGTCCTCTCGATCGCCTTCGCCATCCTCGTCGCCCTGTTCGCCAGCGCCTACTCGGGCACGCCCGGTGTCCTGAAACGGATCTAGGCGCGCCCGCCGGCGTACGCTGAACACGAGAGACAAGCGAGACAGCACCGGGTTCACGCGCCGAGGGAGATGAAGAGGCCACTCACGGAGAGCGAGCGCGTCGAGCGGGAGGAATTCGCGCGGGGGCACCTGCCTCCGGGCGAGGAGCCCGTGCCGGCGCGTCCGGCTTCCACGCTCGCGCTCCTGCGACCCGGATCCGACGGTCGGGCTTCCATGGAGGTCCTGCTCCTCGAACGGCCGCCTACCTCCCGGTTCGCGGCCGGTGCCTACGTGTATCCGGGCGGGGTGGTGGACCCGGCGGACGCCGGCGTGGAGCTGGAGGACCGGCTCGGGCCCGCGGTCACGAGGGCGGAGGGCCCGGCCCTGGCGGGCGCCCTCCGAGAGCTGTTCGAGGAGACGGGCCTCCTTCCCGCCGATCGCCTCCCGGGGGCGGCCGAGCTGGCCCGGGGGAGGGCGGCGCTGCTGGAGGGCCGGACGGATTTCGGTGAGCTGCTGCTGCGCTGGGATCTCGCGTTCCTGGGGCTCCGGGCGGCGTACCTGTCCCGTTGGGTCACTCCCGAGCGGCTGGACCGCCGCTACGACGCGCGCTTCTTCGTGGCGGAGCACCGCGGGGGAGACGTACGGCTGGTGGGCGACGAGCTCGTCGACTCCGTCTGGATCGGTCCGGACGAGGCGCTGGAGAGATTCCGGGCCGGCGACCTGCCCATGCTGTTCCCCACCCGGCGTACGATGACGGAGCTGGCCCGCTTCGACGATCTGGACGAGCTGTTCGCCTGGGCCGCGGCTCGCGAGGTCAGGGCGCACCGTCCCCGACTGAGGGTCGAGGGCGACTCGGTGATTCCCGTCCTTCCCGGCGAGCCGGGTTACGAGGAGGCGCGGTGAGCTGGAGGCTGATCGACCTGGGGGAGGAGGTCCGCTGCGCCGTCGCGGACAACCCGGGACCCATGACGCTGGACGGCACGCGGAGCTACCTGATCGGGAGCGAGCGCGCCATCCTGCTCGACCCCGGTCCGGCGGACGAGGATCTGCGCGCACGGGTCGAGACCCTGGTGGACGGGGCCCGCGTCGAGCTCGTATGCCTCACGCACGCGCATGCCGACCACGCCGGAGGCGCCACGCTCGCGGCGGGCTGGCTCGACGCGCCCGTGGCCGCTTCCGCGGGCACCCTCCGGGCGCTGGGCTCGGACGGCCGTATCCTGGTGGACGGGGAGAAGCTGCCCCTGGACCACGGCGGGAGCCTGCTCAGGGTGCTCACCACGCCGGGCCACTCCAGCGATCATCTCTCTTACCTGCATGTGCCGTCGGGCGACCTGTACACGGGGGACCTGGTGCTCGGGAGCGGCACCGCGATGGTGGGGGACCCGGACGGCCACATGGGCAGCTACCTGGCCAGCCTGGAGCGGCTGTCCGAGCTCCATCCCGTGCGTATCCTGCCCGGCCACGGAGAGCCGGTGACAGATCCGGTCGAACGCCTGGGCGAGTACCATCGACACCGGCTGGAGCGCGAGCGGCAGATCGAGACGGCCGTTCGGGACGGGGCCGCCTCCGTCTCGGGCATCCGCGAGCGCGTGTACGAGGATCTGCCGGCCAGCCTCGAGTGGGCCGCCGAGGCCTCCATCCGGGCCCATCTCAAGCACCTGGAGGAGTGCGGGGAGCGCTTGCCCCATCTCGAGGGCCGGGATGTCGAAGGGCTCGGCCACGGGGAGATCGAGGCGGGCGTGGGGCTGGGCGCGTGAGCCGGCCCGGCACGCTGGGGGAGCTCCGGGCGTCCGGATGGCGGAGCCGCTCGGTCAAGGACGAGATCCGGGGGAACCTCCGCGCCCGCCTGCGGGAGGGCGAGGAGCTGTTTCCGGGAATCGTGGGCTACGAGGACAGCGTCCTGCCCCAGATCGTCAACGCGCTGCTGGCTCGCCACGACTTCATTCTCCTCGGCCTCCGGGGCCAGGCCAAGAGCCGGATCCTCCGGTCCCTCACTTCGCTCCTGGACGAGGCCGTGCCCGTTCTGGCCGGCTCCGAGGTCAACGACGACCCCCTGGCGCCGCTCAGCAAGTTCGGCCGAGAGCTGGTCGAGGAGCACGGGGAGGAGACCCCCGTCGAGTGGATCGGGCGGGCGGGTCGCTACGTGGAGAAGCTGGCCACGCCCGACGTGACGGTCGCCGACCTCATCGGGGACCTCGATCCGATCAAGGCGGCCCGGGGAGGACACCTCCTGTCCGACGAGCTCTCCATGCACTTCGGCCTGCTCCCGCGGGCCAACCGCGGCATCTTCGCCGTCAACGAGCTCCCCGATCTGTCGGGCAAGATTCAGGTGGCGCTGTTCAACGTCATGGAAGAGGGGGACGTCCAGATCAAGGGGTTCCCGGTGCGGCTTCCCCTGGATGTGCTCCTGGTGTTCAGCGCCAACCCCGAGGACTACACGGCCCGCGGCAAGATCATCACGCCGCTCAAGGACCGGATCGGCTCGGAGATCATGACGCACTATCCACGCAGCCTCGGGGAGGCGGAGGCGATCACGCGCCAGGAGGCGTGGGCCGATCGCGGGCTGCCCATCGAAATCCCGGGGCTCGTGCGCGAGCTGGTGGAGCGGATCGCCTTCCAGGCGCGGGAGGACGGGCGGAGGATCGATCAGCGCTCCGGGGTCAGCCAGCGCATGCCGATCACGGTCATGGAGGACGCGGTGTCCAACGCCGAGCGGCGGGCCCTGGCAGGCGGGGCCGAACGCGCCTCCGTGCGGATCGCCGACGTGTTCGCCGCCCTGCCGGCCATCACGGGAAAGCTGGAGCTCGAGTACGAGGGAGAGCTACAGGGGGCCGTCAAGGTGGCCGAGGATCTCATCGGCCGGGCCTGCTCAGAGGCCTTCGACACACGCTTCGAGGAGGAGGACGCCCTTCCGATGATCGAGTACTTCGAGGAGGGGGGTGTGCTCCGGATCTCGGACTCGGCGCACGAGGGCGTCCTGCTCCAGGGTTTCGGGAGCGTGCCCGGGCTCGTGCCCCTCGTGCGCTCGATCGAGAGCGGGAACGGTGCCGCGGACGGCGACCGCGTGGCGGCGTGCGAGCTGGTGCTCGAGGCGCTCTGCGCGAAGCGGCGGATCAGCCGAACGATGACGGGGGCGTACATGCGCCGTCGCGGAGGCGCTCGATGAGCCGGAGGTTGGCGGCGGGGAACGCGTAGTCGGCCAGCTCTCGCGGCCGGACCCAGGCCAGCGCGTCGGCGGCCGTCGGTCGGGGCTCGCCGGCCAGGAGGCGGGCATGGTACGCGTGCAGGGTGATCCGGAAATGGCTGTAGGCGTGCTCGACCGTCCCCAGTGGCTCGCCGACCTCGATTTCGACGCCCAGCTCCTCGGCGAGCTCCCGGCGAGCGGCCTCGGGCGGGGCCTCCCCCGCCTCGACCTTGCCGCCGGGAAACTCCCACAACCCGCCCAGCAGCCCTTCGGCCGGGCGCCGCGTGATCAGCACGCGACCGTCTCTCCACACCACCGCCGTGGCGACGATCCGGTGCGGGAGCGGACCGCGGCTGCGCACGGGAGGCCGCTCGGACACGGTGCCCCGGGCCAGGGCCACGCAGGTCCCGGCCGCCGGGCAGCTCTCGCAGGCGGGGGACGTCGGCGTGCACACCGAGCTCCCCAGGTCCATCAGGGCCTGGTTCAGGTCCGCGGCCCGATCGGGCCGGATGTCGAGAATCGCCCGGGCCCGGCCCTCGAGCGCCGCCGGGGTGGGGGCTGCGAGGTCGAACAGCCGCGACAGGACGCGCCGCACGTTGCCGTCCACGGCCGGCTCGGGAAGGCCGAAGGCCAGGCTGGCGATCGCCCCGGCCGTGTATGCGCCGATCCCCGGCAGGGAGCGCAGTCGCTCGGGCTCCTCGGGAAGTCGGCTGCCGTACTCGGAAACGATCTCGCGCGCCGCCGCGCGGAGCCGGCGTGCGCGGGCGTAGTAGCCCAGCCCCTCCCAGGCCTTGAGGACGTCGTCGAGCTCGGCCGCGGCCAGGCTGTCGACGTCCGGGAAGCGCTCGAGGAAGGGGCCGTAGTAGTCGCGGACGGTGTCGATGCGGGTCTGCTGGGCCATGACCTCGGCCACCCAGATCCGGTAAGGGTCGGACTCTCCTCGCCAGGGCACGTCCCGCGAGCGGCCGTCGAACCACCGGAGGAGCGCTCCGGCCAGTCCGTCCGCGTCGGGCGGCTCCGGTTCGCACCGGGCGGGCCGCCGGGGCACCGCGTCGCTCACCCGCCCTCCGCGTCCTCCGACGGGTCCGACTCGTACAGCCGGCCCTCGAAGATGCGCCGCGCCGGACCGGCGAGGCGGATGGCGCGGGGCCGGCCCGGCTCCTCCGGCGACAGGGTCACCTCGAGGTCGTCCCCGCTGCGGGTGTGCAGCAGCAGGCGCGCACGGCAGGCTCCGGTGGCCTCGAGCACGATGGCCGAGGCCATCGAGCCCGCTCCGCACGCCAGCGTTTCCGCCTCGATCCCCCGCTCGAACGTCCGGACGGTCGCGCGACCCTCGTCCGCGGGAGCGACCAGGTTGACGTTGGCGCCTGCCGGCCCGAGCTCCGGGTGATGCCGGAGGGGGCGGGCCAGTTCCTCGATCGGGCCTTCCGGCACGGCCTCGAGCGGAACCACCAGGTGCGGGGTGCCGATCTGCACCAGCCAGGCCGGACGGGACTCGCCGGCGTAGGGCAGCTCCAGGCGGCGCTCGATGCGGGCGTCGATCTCGTAGTCCAGCTCCACCCGGTCCCCGCGCACGGCGGCCGCGATGGCGCCCTCGCTCGTCTCGATCGCCAGGCGACTCTCGGGAGCGTATCCCCGATCGGCGGCCCACAGGGCCACGGACCGCGTGCCGTTGCCGCAGGTTCCGAACTCCGAGCCGTCCGGGTTGAAGAAGCGGACTCCGAGCCGTCCGCCGCCCTCGGGGCGGACGAGGGCCAGGCCATCGACTCCGACGCCGGTGGTCCGCCCGCACAGCCGGAGGGCGAGCGTGGAGGGGTCACGGTCACCGAGCTCGGAGGCCTCGACGATGACGAAATCGTTGCCGGCCCCGCTGTACTTGGCGAACGCGAGTCCCGAACGGATGGCTTGGCGCATGCGATGGAACCGATGCCGGGGGTCGGGTAGCTTGATGTGAGGAGTCCGCGCGGCGGGCCCCTCGCCCGAGCCCAGCATAACCGGAGGCGATCCCATGCGCACCACGACGTACGAGCGCTATCGGGGCGACCTGGTCGACGCCCTGAACCTCGAGGAGCTCCTGGATCGCCTGTCCGACTTCCTCCTGGACAGCGGCTTCGCGGGCGGCGCACCCTGGTGGGGACCCACGGGCCCCGGAGACACGGGCGAGCCGGGCAGCCGGGACCTGGAGCGCCTCAAGCAGGCCATCCTCCGGGCACTTCTCGACCAGGGCGAGCTCACCCCCGAGATGGTGCGGGCTCTGCGCGACGGAGGAGAGGCCGATCCGGACGTCGTGCGCCGCATCGCGGAGCTCCTGGATGATGTCGTGCAGCGACTCTCCGAGGAGGGCTACCTCCAGGTGGGCCGGACGCGGCCCGGCGGGGTGCCCGGGCCGGGACAGGTGGACACGACGGCCGAGGGCCGGGAGCGCGAGCCGGAGCGTGAGGCGGCGCGCTCGGTCACCTTCGAGCTCACCGAGAAGGGGCTCGACTTCCTCAGTTACCGGTCGCTGAGGGAGCTCCTCGGCGGCAGGGGCGACGGGGCGGCCGGCGTCCACGAGACGAGGATGCTGGCCACCGGCGTCGAGGCCGAGGCCAGCTCCAGGCCGTGGGAGTTCGGGGACACGATGAACCTGGACGTCCCGGCCACCCTTCGGAACGTCATGGCCCGATCGGGCACGGAGTTTCCCCTGCCCCTGACCTACGACGACCTGAGGGTGCACCGGGCCCCGCAGCGCTCCACCTGCGCGACCGTGCTCCTCCTGGACTGCAGCCACTCGATGATCCTGTACGGCGAGGACCGGTTCACCCCGGCCAAGAAGGTGGCCCTGGCCCTGTCCCACCTGATCAGGACCCGTTTCCCCGGCGACGCGCTGCGTTGCGTCCTGTTCCACGACTCGGCCGAAGAGATCCCGCTGGCGCGGCTGGCCACTGCCCAGGTGGGTCCGTACCACACCAACACGGCCGAGGGCCTGCGTCTGGCGCGCCGCATCCTGCGGGGTCAGCGCCAGCAGATGAAGCAGATCGTCATGATCACCGATGGAAAGCCGAGCGCGATGACGCTGCCGGACGGCCGCGTATACACGAACTCGATGGGCCTGGACCGCCGCGTCCTCCGCGAGACGTTCGCCGAGGTGAGCGCCTGCCGCCGCTCGGCGGTTCCGATCAACACCTTCATGCTGGCGCGCGATCCGTCGCTGGTGGCCTTCGTTCGCCAAGTGGCGCGGATCGCCCGGGGCAAGGCCTACTTCGCCAACGCCATGAGCCTGGGCCAGTACATCCTCATGGACTACATGCGGGGGAAGCGCCGACGGGTCGGTTGATGAGTCTCCGGTGAGGCCGCCTGCGAAGCTGGAGACAGCGGAGCGGAGGGGGTGCGCCCGTGGAGCGCCCGTGCCCGGGCGTGTCCCCCCGGCCGCGCGGCGCGCGCGGTTCGCCCCCGCCTCCCTTCGATCACGCCCCCTGGCAACCGGACGCAGAACGGCCGCAGCGTCCGGTGGGACGCTGCGGCCGTAGGGGTACTCTCCGGCCTGACTCGACGCGATCCCTCTGCTGGCCGCGACGACTAGCCGAAGCGAGCGAGCGTTCTCGTACGCTCGCGCGGAAGGTGATCCTTCCTAGCGAGCGACCCCGAGGCGATCGCTTGCCCTTGCCGAGCCAGGCTCGAATCTACTCCCTGCAGACACTGGATCACCTCCTTTCGAAAGGGACGGATCGGGCACGACTCCGGTGTCCAGCACGCCCCGCCGACACCCCGACGCGGCGCGCGGACGTCACCGAACGTAGAAGGGCGGGGGCCGGCTCACAAGCTGGAGGCGTCCCCCGGGAGCGGATCGGACCGGGGGCCGAACTTTCGGGGCATCAAGAGTCCAAGGAGGGCCGACTCGGCGTTCCCGAGCGGCTGGGCACGGCCCAGCGTGTGACACAGGAGCAGCGCCCCCTGCAGGGTGGCGAGGGCCACCGCGGCCGCCGCCTCCGGGTCGATCCCGGGATCGAACTCGCCTCGCCCGGCTCCCGCGGCGATCGCCTTCCTCAGCGCGCTCCGCAGCGTAGCCAGGAACTCGGTGGCCACGGAGCGGATCTCTTCGTCGTGCGGGGCGAGCTCCAGGACCAACGGGCCCATGGGGCAGGGCAGACGGTCGCGTGCATCCGCCCCATCGTCGGCAGAGCTCACGCGCACCTCGCGGAAGATGGCGTGGAGCTTCTCGGCGGCGTCGCCGTCGGATGCCGTCGCTCCGCGCAGGTGGTCCTCGAAGTCCTCGACCCAGCGTCGGAACACCTCGCGGGCCAGGTCCAGCTTACCACCGAAGTAGTAGTAGAAGTTGCTGCGGGCGACGCCCGTCCGTTCCAGGATGTCCTCCACCGAGGTGGCGGCGTAACCGTTACGGTAGAACATGTCTCCCGCAGCCTGCACGAGCCGGTCGCGGTTGGTCATGGCGTTCACCCTCCCCGGCGTGCGGCCATCGGTCCCGTACGAATTCGGAAGGGACGGATTCCTGTCGAACCCCTGAATATGACGATCTCCCATGCCCCTGCGCCACAAGGGCCTCGGCCGCCGCGGCCCTGCGTCCCCGCTCCGCACCCCGTAGGTTGGAGCGCGAAGCACCGCCCCCCGGGAAAGGGCCGCGATCCGCGAGCCGACCGCCCCGCGAGGGGCTCCCGCCCCGCGACAGGGAGGAACGCGCATGGCACCCCGGTTCATCACCCGCAGAGGGCACAAGCTGGGCCTGCCGCCGGGCTCTCTGGTGCCGGTCGAGGTTCCGACGCTCGAGCGCGTCCAGCTCACGGTCATGGACTACGACGCGCAGCGCCTCGAGGAGCTCGAGATCGCGTCGGTGGAGGAGTGTCTGCCGTTTCGGGATTCGCCCACGGTCACCTGGCTGGATGTCGTGGGCCTGCAGGACATGGAGCTGATCGCGAGGCTGGGGTCGGAATTCGGGCTGCATCCCCTGGTGCTCGAGGACCTGGTCAACACCGAGCAGCGGCCCAAGCTCGAGGACTTCCAGGACTACCTGTTCATGGTGATGAAGATGATCACGTTCTCGGAGGAGAGCCACCGGGTCGAGGACGAGCAGGTCAGTCTCATTCTGGGCCCCCGGTTCGTGATCTCCTTCCAGGAGCGACCCGGCGACATCTTCGGCTCCGTGCGCGAGCGGATCCGGACGGGCAAGGGTCGCATCCGCACCATGGGACCCGACTACCTGGCCTACTCGCTCATGGACGCGGTCGTGGACCACTACTTCGCGGTCCTGGAGGGTGTGGGGGAGTGGATCGAGGAGCTCGAGGACGAGGTCGTGACCGAGCCGGTGCCCTCGACGATGGAGGAGATCCACCGGGTCAAGCGCGAGATGCTCCTGCTGCGCAAGGCCACCTGGCCGCTGCGCGAGGTCGTCTCGTCGCTGGGACGGGAGGGGACGTCGCTCGTCACGGCGCCGGTCAGGATCTACGTCCGGGACATCTACGACCACACCATCCAGGTGCTCGACACCGGCGAGACGCTGCGCGATATCGTCTCGGGCCTCCTGGACACCTACCTGTCCAGCGTCAGCAACCGCATGAACGAGATCATGAAGGTGCTCACCATCATGGCCTCCATCTTCATCCCGCTCACCTTCGTCGCCGGCGTGTACGGTATGAACTTCCAGCACATGCCGGAGCTGGCCCTGCCCTGGGCGTACCCGGCGGTGCTGGTCCTCATGCTGGTGATCGGGCTCGGTCTTCTGGCGTACTTCAGGCGCAAGGGCTGGCTGTAGGGCGCTCTCCGCGAGCCCGGCCGCGGCGCCGGCCGGGTGGCGGGAACGGACGTTGCAGTCGGCACGGTTGACGTCCCATCCGGGGGCCGGGTATCGTAGGCGCCTCGATCACGGCCGGCCCGGGCCGCAGGAGCTACGAGAGGAGACGGAATGTCCGAAGTTCCCGAGGGGCTGCATTACACCGAGGAGCACGAGTACGTGCGCGCCGCCGACGGCGACGACGAGTTCTACGTGGGCATCACCGACTATGCGCAGAGCGAGCTCGGAGATGTCGTGTTCGTCGAGCTTCCCTCCGCGGGCGACAGCTTCGACAAGATGGAGGTGTTCGGAACCATCGAAGCCGTCAAGGCCGTGTCCGAGCTGTTCTGCCCGGTGCCCGGTGAGGTCCTGGAGGTCAACGACTCCCTGGACGGCGATCCGGCGCTCGTGAACAGCGACCCGTACGGCGAAGGCTGGATGATCCGCCTGAAGGTCTCCGATCCGTCCGATGTGCAAGGGCTTCTGACGGCCGAGGCCTACCGCGCCCATCTCGACGAAGGCTGAGCTTCCCGCCCCCATGACCTTCGTACCGCACAGCGATGCCGACCGACGCGAGATGTTGCGACGGATCGGCGCTTCGGATGTCCCGGAGTTGTTCCGGGACGTGCCCGCCGGTCTCGTGCTCGACGAGCCCCTGGACCTCCCCGCGCCCCTGTCCGAGTGGGAGGCGGTCCGTCGCCTCCGCGAGCTCTCCGAGGGCAATCCGTCCCTGGTCAGCTTCGCCGGCGGCGGGATCTACGACCACCACGTCCCGGCGGCCGTCGACCACATCCTGAGGCGCAGCGAGTTCTACACGGCCTACACGCCGTATCAGCCCGAGGTCTCACAGGGCACCCTGCAGGTGATCTACGAGTTCCAGACCATGGTGTGCGAGCTGACCGGCATGGAGGTGGCCAACGCCTCGATGTACGACGGCGCGACGGCCACCGGTGAGGCGGCGCTCATGGCGCTCTCGGTGAAGCGGCGCGGCAGGATCCTGCTGGCCGGCTCGCTCCATCCGCACTACAGGAAGGTCGTCGAGACCTACTGCGAGGGCACCGCCCGCGCCGTCGACGTGGTCGCGGCCGGCTCCGACGGCCTCCTGGATCCAGCTACCGTGGCGGACGCGATCGACGACGACACGGCCTGCGTGATCGTCCAGAATCCAAATTTCTACGGGCTCCTCGAGAATCTCGAGTCCCTGGCGGAGACCGCTCACGAGAAGGGTGCGCTCCTGGTGACGGCCGTAGCCGATGCGATGTCTCTGGCCGTGGTGCGCTCCCCGGGAGAGGCAGGCGCCGACATCGTGACCTGCGAGGGGCAGCCGTTCGGAAACGCGGCCAGCTTCGGCGGCCCGGTGGTCGGCCTGTTCGCGACGCGTCGCCAGCTCATCCGCAAGATGCCGGGCCGCATCGCGGGAGCCACGGTCGACGAGGAGGGACGCCGCGGCTACGTGCTCACGCTCCAGACGCGCGAGCAGCAGATTCGGCGCGAGAAGGCGACCAGCAACATCTGCACGAACCAGGGGCTCAACGCTCTGGCGGCGACCGTCTACCTGGCGACCGTGGGCAGGGACGGCCTCCGGCGGGTGGCCGAGACCTCGGCCCGCAACGCGAGGTACGCCCGCGACCGCATCGAGGCGCTCGAGGGCGTCGAGCCGCTCCACCCCGACTCCCCGTACCTGCGCGAGTTCGCGGTCCGAACGGAAGAGGACTCGCGCGAGGTGCTGAGACGGGGAATCGCCGGCGGGATCCTGGCGGGCATCAGCCTGTCGCGGTTCCCCGAGCTGGGGGCTCCCGACGGCCTGATCCTGGCGTTCACGGAGAAGCGGAACCGGGCGGAGATCGACGATCTCATCGAGGTGCTGGCGGGATGAGGCCTCCCGTCGAAGCAGTGGAGAGGGGCGAAGCATGGGGCAGCTGACATTCCACGGGCACGCGTGCACGGAGATCCGCACGGCGGACGGGACGCGCCTGCTCATCGATCCGTGGCTCACCGACAACCCGCTCGCGGACGTGGGACCCGAGGGGTTCTACGACGACCTGGACTACGTGCTGCTCACGCACGGCCACTTCGACCACACGGGCGATGCGTACGAGATCCTGCGCCGCAGCGGGGCGACCCTGATCGCCACCTTCGAGCTGGTGTCCTACGCCCAGAACGAGGAGGGCGTCGAGAACGCCCACCCCCTGCACATCGGGGGCGGGTTCCAGTTCCCGTTCGGCCGGGTGCAGCTCACCCCGGCCTTCCACGGCGGCCAGGTCGCGGGCGAGCACGGCGGTGGGTACACGACCTTCCCGGCCGGACTCCTCATGCAGCTGGACGGGACGAGCGTCTACCACGCCGGCGACACCTCGCTCACCCGGGAGTTCGAGCTCCTGCGCGACCGCGTGGACGTGGCCCTGCTCCCGATCGGGGACAACTTCACCATGGGACCGTCGGACGCCGTCCGGGCCGTGGACATGATCCGGCCCGGGGTGGTGATCCCGATCCACTACGACACCTTCGAGGTCATCGAGCAGGACCCCGAGGCCTTCCGGGAGGCCGTGGGCGACCTGGCCGAGGTCGTGATCCTCTCCCCAGGCGAGAGCTACGAGTTCTGATGGCACGCCCCCCCTTCCCGTTCCAGGGCGAGTGGACGCCCACGATCTTCGAGCGCTCCCGGCCGGGTCGGCGCGGAACGTCGATCCCGGGGCCGGACGTCCCCGTCCGCGCGGACGAGGCGCTGCTGCCCGAGGCGCACCGCCGGCGTGAGCCGCCGCGCCTTCCCGAGGTTCCCGAGCACGTCGTGGTGCGGCACTACACGGAGCTCTCGCTCAAGAACCATCACGTGGACCGGGCCCTGTACCCGCTGGGCTCCTGCACCATGAAGTACAACCCGAAGGTGAACGAGCAGACGGCCCGACTTCCAGGTTTCGCCGAGCTCCACCCCTTCACGCCGCACGAGGCGGCGCAGGGAGCGCTGGCGCTCATGCACGAGCTCGCGGGCATGCTGCGCGAGGTGGCCGGCATGGACGCGGTGAGCCTGCAGCCCGCCGCCGGCGCCCAGGGCGAGATGACGGGCGTGCTTCTGATGCGCGCCTACCACCGCGCTCGCGGGGACACGCGGCGCAAGCGGGTCCTCATTCCCGACTCGGCGCACGGGACGAATCCCGCCACGGTGGCCCTGGCCGGCTTCGACTGCGTGGAGCTCCCCTCGGACGAGGGGGGCCGGGTCGACCCCGAGGCCGTCCGCCGAGCACTCGGCGACGACCTCGCCGGAATGATGCTCACCAACCCGAACACGCTCGGCGTGTTCGAGTCCAGGATCGAGGAGATCAGCCGCCTGGTGCACGGGGCCGGCGGGCTCATGTACATGGACGGCGCCAATCTCAACGCCCTGATGGGGGTGGTCCGCCCCGGAGACATGGGGTACGACATCGTCCACTTCAACCTGCACAAGACCTTCAGCACCCCGCACGGTGGCGGTGGACCGGGCGCCGGGCCCGTGGCGGTGAAGGAGCCGCTGGCCCGCTTCCTCCCCGTCCCGCACATCGAGGCGCTGGACGGCGAGTACGTGCTGGAGTGGGACAGGCCCGAGTCGATCGGGAAGATCCACGGCTTCTATGGCAACTTCGGCGTGATGGTGCGCGCCTATACCTACATCCGGATGCTCGGTTCGGGCGGAGTGCGTGAGACGGCCGAGGCGGCCGTGCTCAACAACGCCTACCTGAGCGCGCTCCTCTCCGACAGCTATCCTCTGCCGTACGGGCGCGGGATGCACGAGTCGGTGTTCACGGGGGAGGAGCTCAAGAAGCGGTTCGGCGTCCGGACCTCGGACGTGGCCAAGCGGCTGTTGGACTATGGATTCCACGCGCCGACCATCTACTTCCCGCTCACCGTTCCAGAGGCTCTCATGACCGAGCCCACCGAGACGGAGACGAAGGAGGAGCTGGACCGATACGTGGACGCGCTCCACTCGATCGCGCGGGAGGCCGAGGAGGATCCGGACCTGGTGCGTTCGGCCCCCCACACGACGCCGGTGCGGCGCCTGGACGAGGGCCGGGCCGGGCGGGACCTGGATGTCCGATGGACCTTCCCGGAGGCGGGCCGATAGTCGGTCCGGTGTTCGCCGGGCCCCTCCACTTCCGTCTCGATCCACCCGCGCCCGGCGCTCGCAACATGGCGGTCGACGAGGCGCTGATGGTGGGGGCCCGTCACGGGCGGGTCACCCTGCGGCTGTACCGGTGGGACCCACCCTGCCTCTCCTTCGGGAGGAACCAGCGGGCACGTGACCGCTACGATCTCGAGGCGGCGCGCGCCCGCGGCATCGAGGTCGTCCGCCGGCCGACGGGCGGGCGCGCGGTCTTCCATCACCGGGAGCTCACCTACTCCGTGACGGCGCCCGCCGGCCTGTGGGGTGGCCTGCGGGCCAGCTACCTGCGCATCAACCGGGCGCTGCTGCGCGGGCTCGCGTCGCTCGGGGCCCCGGTGGCGGAGGCGGGCAGGCGCTCCGGGGAGCGGAGTCCGGCGCCCACCACGAGGGCCTGCTTCCGTGACCCTCTTCCCGGCGAGATCACGGCGGCGGGCCGCAAACTGGTCGGCAGCGCGCAGTGGCGGGACGGCGGGGCCCTCCTCCAGCACGGCTCCCTGCTGCTGCACGATGACCAGGACACGGCCGAGCGACTCCGCCTCGGCACCGGGGCCCGCCGCGGCTCCGGGGATGGGACGGGCGTGCGGGCTGCGGCTCTCGCCGACCTGCTCGACAGAGTCCCCGACCCGGCCGAGCTCGCCGCGGCCCTGCGGGTCGGTTTCTCCGAGGAGCTGGGCGTAGAGGTGCGGGACGCTCCCCCCGACGAGCCGGATCCCGGGCTCGTCGACCGGCTCGAGGCCCGCTACCGGGACCCGGCGTGGACCTGGAGGCGGTGAGCGCCGTACCTTCGACGGCGTGCTGAGGAGAGCTTCGGGGAGGCGGATCGTGCCCGTGGTGGCCGCGGCGCTCGTCGTGGTCGGGGCGTGCGGGGGGGGTGGTGCCGGACAGGCCGGCAGCCGCACCCTGGTGCTCGGCTATGCCGAGGATCTCCAGACGCTGGACCCGGTGGTCAGCACCGACCAGAACGCCAACGACCTGATGTACCCCCTCCTGTACACGCCCCTGGTCACGTACGACACGGCCTACCGGGTGCGGCCGTGGCTGGCCCGCTCCTGGACGCTGTCGGACTCCGACGTCGTGTTCGAGCTGAGGAGCGACGTGCGCTGGCAGGACGGGAAGCCGGTGACCGCGGAGGACGTGAAGTTCACCTTCGACCTGGCCAAGGACCCGGCCACGGCCTCGCCGCTGGCGGCGGCCTACCTCACCGACGTGGACAGCGCCGAGGTCCTGGGCCCGCACCGCATCCGCTTCCGGTTCTCCGAGCCGCACGCCGAGCCCCTGCAGGACTTCGCGTGGCCGCCTGTGCCGAAGCACCTGCTCGAGGGGATCGACCCCGCGCACCTGGCCGATGCTCCCTTCGGCCGGCGACCGGTGGGAAGCGGACCGTACCGGGTGGTGCGCTGGGAGGCGGGACAGGAGATCCTCCTCGAGGCCGTGGACTCCTTCCCCGCGGCGCTCGGCGGTCCGGCGGCGATCGGGCGCGTCTCCTATCGGATCCTGCCGGAGGCGACCACGCGCCTGCAGGAGCTCCTGCGGGGGGACCTGCAGGTCGACGGGCCCCTGGAGCCGCAGGAGGCGCCGCGGCTGGAGGGGTCGAAACGGGCCCGCCTGGCCGACTTTCCCTGGCGCCAGTTCACCTACATCGGGTGGAACACCCGTGACTCCCTTTTCCGGGACCCCTCGGTGCGGCGGGCTCTCACCATGGCGATCGACCGTAACGCCCTCCTGCAGGCCACACTGTATGGGCACGGACGGCCGGCGGTGGGTCCCATCCCGCCGTGGCATCCGTACGCTCCCCACCTGCAGCCGCTCCCCTACGACCCGGACTCGGCCCGGGCCCTGCTGGCCCGCGCCGGCTGGCGGGACACGGACGGAGACGGCATCCTGGACCGGCACGGCGTCCCGTTCCGATTCCGACTTCTGGCCAGCCAGGCCAACGCCACCTTCCCGGACCTCGTCCAGATGATCCAGGCCCAGCTCGGAAAGGTGGGGATCGAGGTCGACCCGGAGCTCCTGGAGTGGCAGACGGTGCTGAGCCGGCACCGCGCGCGGAACTTCGAGGCCGTGCTGACGAACTGGGTGCTGGACAACTTCAGGGTTGACCCGCGGCCCCTGTTCTCGACGCGCGCGGCGAACACGCCCGGAAGCGCCAACCGGAGCTCCTACTCCAACCCCGTCGCCGACAGCCTGATGGAGGTGGGGACGCGGACGAGCGATCCCGAGCGGGCGCGGCGAACCTGGGCCGTGTTCGAAGAGATCCTGCGGCGGGATCAGCCGTTCACCTTCCTGTTCTGGAACGATGAGCTGGCCGGAGTGAGCCGCGACCTGGAGGGTGTGCACATGGATGCGAGGGGCGAGCTGTTCACGCTGCCGGACTGGCGCTGGACCGGACAGGCATCCCGGTGAGGCGGCCGGAGCGGGCCGGCGGGAGATCGCGGAGCCGGGCCCTCGAACGGGCATGGGCGCGGGCACGCGCGCCCCGAAGGCTCCTGGTGCTCGCGACTCTCGTGGCCTGGGGCTGCGGCGGCGGCGAGACCGGTGGGGGCACCGGCGCGCCGCGGACCGACTCCGCGGGCCGCGGCGGCACGGTGGTGGTCGCCGCCCGGGCGGAGATCCCGGGCGTCAATCCCCTGGTCGCGCCACCCGACTACTTCGCCAGCCAGATCGAGCGGTACGTGCTCCTGATGCCGCTCGTCCAGCTGGGTCCGGATCTCCAGCCCGAGCCGTGGCTGGCGCGGTCCTGGGACCTGCGCGCGGACAGCTCGCAGGTCGTCTTCCACCTTCGGGACGACGTGAAGTGGCAGGATGGCCAGCCGGTCACCGCCGGTGACGTGGCGTTCACCTTCCGCAAGGCCAAGGACCCGGACGTACCCTTCCCCAACCGGGCCTACTTCGATCGTTGGGACTCGGTGAAGGTGGAGGGCCCCCACACGGTCCGCTTCTGGCTGCGGCCTTACAGCCAGTTCCTGTTCGGCTGGACCCAGGTGCCGATCGTTCCGGAGCACGTGCTCGGGGACGTGCCCGACTCGGCCTTGGCCAGCGCCTCCTTCAACGCCACCTCGCCGGTGGGCGACGGACCCTTCCGGTTCGTGATCCACGAGCAGGGAGACCGCTGGGTGTTCGAGGCCAACCCCGACTTCCCGGCCGACCTGGGCGGCCCGCCACGCGTGGACCGCATCGTCTACAGGATCATCCCGGACGAGAGCACGGAGCTCACCGAGCTGGAGCGCGGGGACGTCGACCTGTATCTGAAGCTGCCCCCGGACCAGCTCTCGACGGTGCGGGCGGACACGAGCCTCGACGTGCTGACCTTCCCCTCTCCCACCTATGCGTTCGTGGCCTGGAACACGCGGCGTTCCATGTTCTCGGACGCCCGGGTTCGGCGGGCGCTCACCATGGCCATGAACCGGCGCCAGATCCTGCAGACGGTCCAGGCCGGCCTCGGGAGCGTGGCGACGGGTCCCCTGGGCCCGTGGCACTGGGCGTACGATACCGCCTGGCGCCCGATCCCGTACGCCCCGGACTCCGCGCGCGCTCTCCTGGCGGCGGCCGGGTGGACGGACACGGACGGCGACGGCGTGGTGGACCTTAACGGGCGCCCGTTCCGGTTCGAGCTCCTCACCAACCCGAGCCAGACCCGGCAGGACATCGCCGTCATGCTGCAGGCGGACCTGGCCAGGGTGGGCGTGGACCTGGTGCCGCGGACCCGGGAGATGGCCTCTCTCGGCCAGGCGATCCAGAGCTCGAAGCGCCTCTTCGACGCCTTTCTGCTGTCGTGGACCGAGGACATGGTCATCGACGACCGCGACTACTGGGCCTGCGACCGGCGCGACGATCCCCTCCAGTTCAGCGGCTACTGCGACCCGACCCTGGACGCCATCATGGACTCGATCCCGCGGGCCCTGGACCGTGACCGAAAGCGCCGCCTCCTGCGGCGCTACGCCGAGATGGTGGAGGAGGCGCAGCCCTTCACCTTCCTGTACAACCAGGACGGGGCGGTGGCGCTCCGGCGGTCGCTGCGCGGGGTGAGCGTGGACGTGCGAGGCGAGCTTCGCACCGCGGCACGCTGGTGGCTCGTGCCCCGGTCCCGCTGAGGCGGGTCGGCCGGCGTGCTCCGCTACTCGGGCCGGCGTCTGCTCGGGGCGATCCCGCTCTTGCTCGGGATCGTCACGCTGACGTTCATCCTGCTCCACCTGGCGCCCGGGGACCCGACCACCGCCTACTTCAACCCCAACATCCCGCCCGACGTCATCGAGCAGATGCGGCGAAACCTGGGGCTCGATCGCCCCCTGCCGGTGCAGTACCTGGACTGGCTGCGCTCCTTCTTCACGGGTCACTTCGGGTACAGCTTCAGCCAGCACAGGCCCGTGGCGGCGGTCATCGGCGATGCGCTTCCCAACACCCTGCTGCTCAGCGGGATCTCGCTGGTCCTCATCTTCGTGCTCGGCTGCGCGGCGGGCGTCGTGCAGGCGGTGCGGCAGTACTCCGCCGCCGACCAGGTCCTCACGCTCCTCGCCCTGGCCATCTACTCGGTGCCCGGCTTCTGGCTCGGACTCATGCTGATCCTGCTCGTGTCGAGCCCGGTGCTCTCCGGTTGGCTCCACCTGCCCATCTCGGGGATGGTGTCGATCGACCACGAGTACCTGGGCTGGTGGGGAAGAGTGGCCGACCGAGCCCGCCACCTGGTGCTGCCGGTCATCGCGCTCGGGCTGGCCTCGGCCGCGGGGGTCGCGCGCTACATGCGCGGCTCCATGCTCGAGGTGGTGGGCCAGGACTACATCCGGACGGCGCGGGCCAAGGGGCTGCCGGAACGCCGCGTCATCCTGGGACACGCGCTCCGGAACGCCCTCCTGCCCATCGTGAGCCTGCTCGGCCTCTACCTGCCGCTCCTGTTCGGCGGGACGGTGGTCATCGAGTACGTGTTCTCGTGGCCCGGGATGGGGCGCCTCCTGTACAACGCCATCCTGGCGCGGGACTATCCGGTCGTGATGGCCGCCACCTTCCTGTTCGGCGCCCTCGTCGTGCTCGGTAACCTGCTGGCGGATCTCCTGTACGCGGCCGTGGACCCCCGCGTTCGCTACGACGGCCGATGAGACGCGCCGGACTGCTGGCCGACGTCCTGCTCCCGGGTGCGCGCGCCGCCCTGTCGGGGAGGAGCGGCGGGGTCGCCGTCCTGGCGGCCTGGGCGTTCCTGTGGGCGCTGAGCGCCCTGCGCCTCGGACGGATCGTCGCCACGCTTGGCGGCGGGTCGGCCGACCAGTGGCTGGCGCTGGCCACCCTGGTGGCCTGTCTGGTGGCCTGTCCGGTCGCTGCCCTCGGGTGGCTCCGCCGGGAGCCACGGAAGGCCTCGGATGCTCCGGCGGGACCCATCGACTGGGAGGCGTTCGCGCGACATCGGCAGGCATCGATCGGGCTCGTCCTGCTGGCAGCCCTCATCCTCGTCGCCCTCCTGACCCCCTATCTGGCGCCGTTCGACCCCAACGCCCAGCACGCCGTCGTCGCCACCCGCTTCCTCCCGCCGTCGGCGGCGCACCCTCTCGGCACCGACCGGTTCGGGCGGGACGTGCTGAGCCGCGTCCTGTATGGCGCCCGCATCAGCCTCACGATCGGCTTCGTGGCCGTGGCGATCGCGATGACGGTCGGGACCCTGGTCGGCTCGGGCGCCGGCCTGGCGGGCGGGGCGGTCGACGCGGCGTCCATGCGCGGGGTCGACCTGCTGCTCAGCTTCCCGCGTCTCGTCCTCCTCATCACGCTCGTGGCGCTGTTCGAGCCGCACCTGGGGCTGGTGATCCTGGTGCTGGGGCTGACCGGCTGGATGGGGACGGCGCGCATCGTGCGCGGCCAGGTGCTCTCGATCCGGGAAGAGGACTACGTGCAGGCGGCGCGCGCGCTCGGGCTGGGCCGCTGGCGCATCCTCGTACGGCACGTCCTCCCCAACGCGCTCACGCCCGTGATCGTCGCGGCCACGCTCGGCGTGGGGAACACGATCCTGGCGGAGGCGGCGCTCAGCTTCCTCGGCCTCGGCGTGCAGCCGCCCACCGCGAGTTGGGGCAACATGGTGGCCTCCGGCCGCGACGTGATGCTGAACGCCTGGTGGATCGCGGCCTTCCCGGGCCTGGCCATCGTGCTCACGGTGATGAGCTTCAACCTGGTCGGGGACGGTCTGCGCGACGCCCTGGACCCGCGACACGCGCGGGGGCCGTGATGGACGCCGCCTCCCGCCGCGACATGCCCCTGCTCGAGGTCGAGGAGCTCAGCACCTGGTTCCGGACACGCTCGGGCGACGCCCACGCGGTGGACGGGGTCTCCTTCCAGCTGCGGGCCGGAGAGACGCTGGGGCTGGTGGGCGAGTCCGGCTCCGGGAAGTCGGTCACCGCCCTGTCCCTGCTCGGTCTGGTGCCCCGACCCGCGGGGCGTATCGTCACCGGCTCCTCGGTGCGACTGCGTGGCGAGGAGCTGGTCGGTGCCGACGAGCGTCGGCTGCGCGCGGTGCGCGGCGGCGAGATCGCCATGGTGTTCCAGGAGCCCATGACCAGCCTGAACCCCGTCCTGACGATCGGGCGGCAGGTCGAGGAGGGCATCCGGATCCACCGGAGGCTGCCGGCCAATGAGGCCCGCTCCGAGGCCGTGCGCATGCTCGAGCGCGTCGGGATCCCGGAGCCCGCGGACCGGATCCGGGCCTATCCTCACCAGCTCTCCGGGGGGATGCGGCAGCGGGTGATGATCGCGATGGCGCTCGCCTGCCGCCCCTCCATCCTGGTGGCGGACGAGCCCACGACCGCCCTGGACGTGACCGTCCAGGCCCAGATACTCGAGCTGCTCCTCGACCTCCAGCGCGAGCTGGGCATGGCGATCCTGCTCATCACGCACGACCTGGGCGTGGTGGCCGAGGTCGCGGACCGCGTGGCGGTCATGTACGCCGGGAGGATCGTGGAGACGGCCACGGTAGAGGACCTGTTCGAGGCGCCCGCGCATCCGTACACGGCGGGCCTGATGGCCGCGGTGCCCGACCCGGACCGGCCCGCCCAGCGGCTGACCGCGATCCCCGGGAACGTCCCCGAGCCGACCCGGTGGCCCGACGGGTGCCGCTTTCATCCGCGCTGCCCGCACGCGTGGGAGCGATGCCGGGGGGCGGAGCCGGGGCTTCTGGAGACGGCCGCGGGCGGACGGTCGAGGTGCTGGCTCATCGAGGAGCCGGACCGCCGCCTGCCGACCGCCTTCTCGTCCGGGACGGGGGGTGAGCCGTGAGCGGGCCGGCGCCTTCGCCGGCCCGCGCCGGCGAAGGGCCCCTTCTCGAAGTCGAGGGGATCGCCCGCACCTACGCCGCGCCGGGCGGTGCCTTCCGGCGGCGGGGCGAGGCCATCCATGCCGTACGGGACGTCACCTTCCAGCTGCGTCGCGGCGAGACGCTGGCGCTGGTCGGGGAGTCGGGCTGCGGGAAGTCGACGACGGCTCGGATCGTCCTCGGGCTGGAGCGCCCGGACGCCGGGACCGTGCGCTTCGACGGGGCCGACGTGCACGGTCTCTCGGGCGCCGACCTCCTTTCCTTCCGGCGCCGGGCCCAGATCGTGTTCCAGGACCCGGTCGGTTCGCTCAATCCTCGCATCCGGGTGGGCGAAGCTCTGGGAGAGCCGCTCCGAGTGCACGGCGTTGTGCCACGGGAGCGGGTGGCCGCGCGGGTCGCCGGGCTGCTGCGCCGTGTCGGCCTCGATCCCGAGGACGCCGACCGTTATCCCCACGAGTTCTCGGGCGGCCAGCGCCAGCGGATCGGGATCGCCCGCGCGCTCAGCGTCGAGCCCGACCTCGTGGTGGCGGACGAGCCGGTGAGCGCCCTGGACGTGTCCGTGCAGGCCCAGGTCCTCAACCTGCTCTCGGACCTGCAACGGGATCTCGGCCTCACCTACCTGTTCATCGCCCACGACCTGGCCGTCGTCCGCCACGTGGCCCGGCGCGTGGCGGTCATGTACATGGGTCGGATCGTGGAATCGGGGACGTGCGAGGCGCTGTTCGAGCGTCCCCTGCACCCGTACACCCGGGCGCTCCTGGAGGCGGTACCGAGGCCTCGGCCGGGCCGTCGGGTGCGCGCCCCGGTGCGGGGAGAGGCGCGGGCGGGGGCGGTTCCGGAGGCGGGCTGCCCGTTCGAGCCGCGGTGCACGCACCCGGAGCGGGACGCCGCCTGTCGGGCCACCCTTCCGCCACTCGAGCACAAGCGTCCGGAGGGATGGGCCCGCTGCATCAAGACGCCGGCCTGGCGCGTGGTCGAGGAGATGGGCCCGCCCGCGGGGGTCGCCGACGAGCCTCCGGCTTGACAGCCCATCGCAGCCCGGAATAGGTTCTCGGGCCTACTGTCGATCGGGTGAGGTCCGGCACGCGCGGCTTCCTGCGTGGATGCGGGCCCGGTAAGGAACGAGCACGCTGGAGGTGACCTTGAGCAGTCTCACCGTATCGGCGCTCCTGCTGCTGCAGCAGGCCGCCAATCCATCCCTCGGTGCCGGACAGAAGCTGCACCTCGGAGAGCTGTGGCAGGCGGGCGGCTTCATGATGTGGCCGCTCGGCTTCTGCGCCGTCGCCGGGACCGTCATCATCGTCTGGAAGTTCGTCGACCTGATGACGAAGTCCGCGCGTACCCGGTCGCTTCTCGGCGAGGTCGATGAGCTCATCGCCCAGCACAAGCTCGACGCGGCCCTGCAGCGTTGCGAGGAGTCCAAGGCTCCCGCCGCCAGGATCCTGAAGGCCGGCCTGCGCCGCCACGACGAGGGCGCCGAGCGGGCCATGCGTGCCGTCGAGAACGCCGGCGTGATCGAGCTGGCCGGACTCGAGCGCGGCCTGGTGTGGCTTGCCACGCTGTCGAACGTCGCGCCGCTGCTCGGATTCCTCGGGACGGTGGTCGGGATGATCCAGGCCTTCCAGGCGATCCAGATCGCCGGTGAGGTGGAGGCCACGCTGGTCGCGGGCGGGATCAAGGTGGCCCTCATCACGACAGCCGCCGGCCTCACGATCGCCATCCCGATCAACATCGCTCACAACTACTTCGTGACGCAGGTGGACCGTCTGGTCATCTCCATGGAGGAGAGCACGCAGAAGATGATCGACGCCCTCCACGAGCGCGACACGGGTCGCGCCGCGGGCTGACGCGCGACACGGAGGCCACCGGCGGCTCCGGCCGCCCGGACCTCCGAAGCTGAACGGTGGTGGCGAGGGCCCGGGAGCGCATCCCGGGCCCTTCGCACAGTCGGGGGTGGGACGGGGGACGCGGGAGACCGAGACGATGCCCGAGACACGTGATCGGCGCGATCGAGGTCCCGGTGCCGGGCGGCGGATCGGGCTGCCCGTCCGCCGCCGTCGCGGGGCGGCGGTGTCCTGGGCGACCGCCGTCGTCGGCTTCGCGCTCCTGGCCGTCGGTCCCGTGGCGGGGCTGTCTCCGCCGGCCCTGGCCCGGGTCGGCGCCGGCACGGAGGCGGCCGACCGGACGACGGTCGTCCGGCCGGACACGCTCTCGCCCGACTCCCTCCGGGCTCTCACCGGCAGGGCCGACCGGCTGGCCTCCGACGGCCAGCACGCGGCCGCCGGCGGGCTGTACGCGGCCGCCGCGCGCGGCCGTCCCGAGATCTCCGGATGGCTCGGGCTTTCCGCCCTCCAGCAGGCGGCCCGGGCGGGCCTCCCGGCCTGGGCGCAGTCGCTGGCCGCCCGCCTTCGTTCCGATCCGAGCGTTCCAGCCGACTCCATCGACCTCGAGCTTGCGCGGGCTGCGCTGATCGCTGGGGCCTCGGAGCCTTCGGCCGCGCTGGCGGCGGTGGCCGAGTCCGTGGACGCCCGCTGGGATCCAGAGCTGTGGACCCGTCGGGCCGCGCCGGTCCTCCTCGGCGCCGGCGACACGGCCGCCGCCACGGCGGGCTACCGCCGGGCCCTGCAGGCGGAGGGCGTGCCGCGCGAGGCGGGCGACGGCCTCCTGGCACTCGACGACGGCTGGGAAACGCTGCGCGACGTGGCCATGGCCGAACGCCGGGAGGGCCGGTCCGGGCACGCGGCCGAGCTCCTGGCCCGAGCGGTGCGCGCCGCGCCGGCGGCCCGTCGGGCCCGACTTTCCCTCCGACTGGCCGAAACCCGCCTGAACGCCGGCCTGCCGGGCGTGGATGCGGCGGTCCAACCCTGGGTGGGCCACGAGGGGACGCCCGACTCCGTGCGGGCCGCGATGGAGCTGGCCGTGGGTACCGATGCGCTGCGGCGGGGCCGCCGCTCTGGGGCCGAGTCCGCCTTCCGGCGAGCCGCCCGCGGCCGGGGCGTCGCCGCGGCGCGCGCAGCCTACCTCCTGGCCGACCTGGCGCACGATCGAGGGCGACTCACGTCCATGCGAACCTGGCTGAAGCGCACGTCGGCGCGCTTCCCGCGATCCTACTACGGTGGCCTTGCACTCATGCGGCTCGGTTTCGTGGCCTTCCTCCAGGAAGACTACGCCGGGGCGGCGGTCCGCTTCCGCAGCTATCGGCTCCGCAGCCCCAGGGGCGCCTGGGCGTCGGCGGCGGTCTACTGGGAGGGCCGGGCCCGCGAAGCCGCCGGTGACACATCGGCGGCGAGGGAGCTGTACGGGAGCGTGACACGAACCGACCCCGTGGGCTACTATGGACTGCGCGCCGCGGATCGGACGGGAGGAGACGCCCTGGATGGCGTGGATGCGGACACACTTCCCGAGCCCGCTCCGGCCTGGAGCGACCGGGTGGACGCCCTGTTGGCGCGCATGAATCTGCTCCGAGAGCTGGGGTGGAGGCCACGGGCCCTCACCGAGCTGGATGCCGCCCGGGAAGCGCTGGTGAAGCGGGGAGCGGACCGCCTGGAGCTGGCCCATCGCCTGGAGGAGGCGGGCTGGTCGAGCCCGGCCATCGGGATGGCCTGGAGCGCGTTCGCGGCGCGGAGCGGCCAGTGGGACGAGCCTCTGCTCAGAGCGGTGTACCCCCTTCCGTACCGGGACACCCTCGTCTCCGCGGCTCGCCAGGCCAGCGTCGACCCGGCCCTCCTGGCCGCCGTCGTGCGACAGGAGTCGGCCTTCGACCCCGAGGCCGTCTCGAACGCGGGGGCCGTGGGCCTCACCCAACTCATGCCGGCCACGGCACGGCGGGTGGCGCGGAACGCCGGCCTGCCCGAGCCGGACTCCACGGATCTCCTGGATCCCGGGGTGAACATCGAGCTGGGTGCCCGCTACCTGTCCGAGCTCCTCGCACGCTACGATGGATCGCGCCTGGCGGCGCTGGTGGCGTACAACGCGGGCCCGACCCGGTGGCATCGATGGCGGCGGCTCCCCGAGCGCCGCGCGGACGCCGAGCTGTTCGTGGAGGCGATCCCCTTCGCCGAGACGCGGCGCTACGTGAAGGCGGTCCTCCGCAACGAGCTCCTCTACCGGAAGCTCCACGACCTCCGGCCGGCGTCGACCGCGGTCGGACCGACCGCGGCCGATTCGGCTCTGGGCGCCGGCTAGCGGCCGTGCGGGCACACGCCCGCGACGCTTCCGCCAGCCGCCGTATACCGGGTCCCGCCCGTCGCCCGCGGGGCTGTTGACGACGCCGGAGACCCGGAATACGATGGAACTCGTGTCCCCCACCCGTTCATCCGCGCAGGAGGAGTTCCATGCCCCGAGGTACCGTGAAGTGGTTCAACGACGCCAAGGGCTACGGTTTCATTGAGCCGCCGGACGGCAGCGAGGACGTCTTCGTCCACTACAGCGCCATCGAGATGGACGGCTTCAAGACCCTGGCGGAGGGGCAGGAAGTCGAGTTCGAGCTCGCCAAGGGCGACAAGGGCCTTCACGCGACGCGGGTGACCCGAGTCTGACCGCAGGGTCCCGCCGCAGCCAGAGCGCCCGTCCCGCGCCGGCGCAGCCGCGCCCCGCGCCCCCGGCGCGGGGCGCAACCGTTTGCAGATCCGGAGAGCCGTGAACGACGTATCCGTCCCCGAGTTCGACCGCCCGATCCTCTACCTGATCGACGGCTACGCCCTCATCTACAGGGCGTTCTATGCGATGATCAGCCGCCCACTCACCACCTCGAAGGGGGAGAACACCTCCGCGCCCTACGGCCTGGCGCGCTTCCTCATCGACGTGCTGGACAACCACCGGCCCGATTACCTGGCGGTCGTGTTCGACGCGGGCGACAGCTTCCGGACCGAGATGCACCCCGAGTACAAGGCGACGCGCGAGAAGATGCCGGACGAGCTCGAGGCCTCCCTGCCTCGCTGTCGGGAGCTGGTCGAGGCGTTCCGGGTGCCCGTGGTCGAGGCCGAGGGCTGGGAGGCGGACGACGTGATCGGGACGCTGGCCACCGAGGCCGGGGAGGCGGGACTCCAGACGGTCATCATCTCCGGGGACAAGGACTTCTACCAGCTCATCGACGACCACACCTGGCTGCTGAACCCCGGGCGGGGCGGCCCCGCCGGAGTGGATGCCGAGTGGGTGTCCCCGGACAACGCCGACGAGCGGCTGGGCGTGCCACCGGCCCAGGTGCCCGACTACCTGGCTCTCATCGGCGACAGCTCGGACAACGTCCCGGGCGTGCGCGGGATCGGGAAGAAGACGGCGCCCAAGCTCCTGGAGCGCTTCGGGAGCCTCGAAGGCGTCCTGGCCCACGTGGGCGAGGTGAAGAGCACCCGGGCCCGGAACGCCCTGGAGGGAGCCGCCGATGGAGCCCGGCTCTCACGGGAGCTGGTGACCATCCGGCGCGATGCGCCCGTGTCGCTCGACCTGGAGCGCTTCCGCCGGGAGCCTCCCGACCGCAGGCGGCTCCGGGACCTGTTCCTGGCCCTGGAGTTCCACACCCTTCTGCGCGAATACGCGCCCGAAGGGAAGGGCGAGGAGGTTCAGGAGGACTACGAGCTCGTGACCTCCGTCGAGCGTGTGGCCGAGGTGGTCGGTGAGCTTCGCGCCGCGCTGCGAGGAGAGGCGGGCGCCCGGGGCGCCGAAGGCTCCGACGGGGGCGCGGGGGAGGGGCCCCGGATCGGCCCTCTGCTCTCCGTGGACACCGAGACCACCTCCCTCGACCCGATGAGAGCGCGGCTGGTCGGGATCTCGCTGGCCGTCGAGCCGGGTCGGGCCTTCTACCTGCCGGTCGGGCACGTACCGCCCATGACCGAGACCGGAGCCGACGGCGAGCCGGCCCTGGCGCTTGACGCCCGCGAGCCGGACAACCTCCCGGCCCTGACCGCTGAGCCGATGGAGCCGCTGCGGGCCCTGCTGGCCGATCCGGAGGTGGCCAAGGTGGGGCAGAACATCAAGTACGACCTCGTGGTCCTGCGCGGGGCCGGCGGGGAGATCGGGGGGATCCGGTTCGATACCTCGCTGGCCTCTTACTGCCTCGATCCCGGGAAGCGCGAGCACGCCCTCGACATCCTGGTCATGGACCGACTGGGCCGGAAGCTGACCTCCTACGAGGACGTGTGCGGGAGCGGGGCCTCCCAGATCTCCTTCGCCGAGGTCCCGCTGGACCAGGCCCTCCAGTACGCCGGGGAAGACGCGGACTACACTCTGCGGCTCGCGGAGGTGCTCGAGCGCGAGCTCCGCCAGCACGCCATGCTCGAGCTCCTGGAGCGCATCGAGGTGCCGCTCGTCCCGGTGCTCGCCGACATGGAGATGACCGGGATCGGGCTGGACCTGGCCTTCTTCGAGAAGCTCCAGGAGCGGATCTCCCGGGAGCTCCGGCTGGTGGAGGAGGAGATCCAGAAGGTCGCCGGCGAGGAGGTGAACCTGCGCTCGGTGCCGCAGCTCCGGGAGCTCCTGTTCGAGAGGTTGGAGCTCCCGGTCCTCAAGCGGACCAAGACGGGGCCGTCCACCGACGAGAGCGTGCTCACCGAGCTCGCCGCCCGGGGCCACCAGATCCCGCGCCTCATCCTCGAATACCGGGAGCTCGACAAGCTGAACTCGACGTACGTCAGCGTCCTCCCCGGCCTTGTCAATCCCGACACGGGCCGCGTCCACACCAGCTTCAACCAGACCATCGCCGCCACGGGGCGCCTGTCCTCTTCCGAGCCCAACCTCCAGAACATCCCGATCCGATCGGTCCTGGGCCGCGAGATACGCAAGGGTTTCGTGGCCGAAGAGGATTGGACCTTCCTGGGAGCGGACTACTCCCAGGTGGAGCTCCGCATCCTGGCGCACCTGTCCGGCGACCCCGCTTTCGTCCGGGCCTTCCGGGAGGGTCGCGACATTCACCGGGAGACGGCGGCGCGCATCTTCGGCGTGAAGCCGGAGGACGTGAACGGCGGCATGAGAGATCGCGCCAAGACCATCAATTTCGCCACGATCTACGGCCAGGGTCCGGCAGCCCTGGCGGCGCAGCTCGGGATCTCCCGGCGTGAGGCGGAGCGGTTCATCGAGGGCTACTTCGAGCGCTTCGCGGGCGTGAAGACGTACCTGGAGCGAATGAAGGAGGAGGCCCGCGAGAAGGGCTACGTCGAGACCCTCAGCGGGCGGCGACGCTACATTCCCGAGATCCGTTCCAGGAACCCCGGCGTGCGCGGGTTCGGAGAGCGCACGGCCACCAACTCGCCCATCCAGGGCTCGGCGGCCGACCTGATCAAGCTGGCCATGATCCGGCTGCACGACGAGCTCGACCCCGCCCGGACACGCATGCTCGTGCAGGTGCACGACGAGCTGCTGTTCGAGGTGCGCGAGGGCGCGGTGGAGGAGGCGCGCGAGGTCGTCCGCGCCGCCATGGAGGGGGCCATGACCCTGGACGTGCCGCTCCGGGTCGAGATCGGAGTCGGCCGCACGTGGTACGAATGCAAGCCGTGAGACCGGCCTAGATCGAGACGGTCGTGCCCAGGCCCGCGCTCAGGGCGTGCTCGTAGACGAGCCGCGCGGCGGCCACGTCCTCGACGGCGTGGCCGGTCGACTTGTACACGGTGATCTCCCGGTCCGACCCCCGGCCGGAGCGGCGGCCCGCCAGTAGCTCGCCCAACTCGACGGCCGTATCCGGATCGAGCCCTTGAAGCTCGCCGGCTCCCGCCGGAGGCGCGCTGGTGACGGCTCCGCGCCACTCCACGAACAGCCGGCCCCGGTAGACGGTGGCCGCGTCCAGCTCCCTCCCGGCGCTGCCGCCCACCGAATTGACGTGCGCCCCCGGTGCCAGCCATTCGAACTCGATCACCGGGTGGTGGGCGTCCGTGCAGGCGCACACGATGTCCGCGCCACGCACCGCTTCCTCGAACGTCTTGCAAGCCACGACCTCGGGCGAGGACCCGTCGACCGCGGATCCGGCCAGCAGCGACGGCGCCTCCCGAGCGAGAGCTCGTGCGTGTGCCGGCGTGCGCGAGGCGACGCGGACCTCCCGGAGGGCCCGAACCCGGGGCACGGTCTCGAGGTGGGCCCGACCCTGGACTCCGGCACCGAGTATGGCCAGGACCGAGGCATCGTCCCGTGCCAGGTGACGAGTGGCCACGGCCGTGGCGGCCGCGGTGCGGAGCGCCGTGATCCGGATGCCGTCCATGACGGCCAGCGGCGTCCCCGTACGCTCGTCGAACAGCACGATGAGGCCCTGGTGCGACGGGCGCCCCCCGCCGTCGTTGCCGGGGAACACGCTCACCAGCTTCGAGGCCAGTCCAGCGTCCTCCACGTAGCCGGGCATGGCGCCCAGGAGGCCGTGCGGCGTGCGGGCCGCGACCCGCGGGGGAACGGAGGCTCTTCCGGCACTCAGTTTCCGGAAGGCTTCCTCGAGCGCCGAGAGCAGCGGCTCCACCTCGAGCAGCCGCTCGACGGCCGCCCCATCCACGATGAGCACTTCGGTCATGTGCGCCTCAGAGTATGCTGCCGATCCGCGGATCGACGCTCACCATCCACTCCCAGAACCCGTGGTCCAGCCCGCGCGCCGCCTCCACCCGCAGGATCCCGTCCAGGAAGTCCAGGCCCGCGCCGGCGGAAGGTCTGAGCCCCCCGGAGTCGTGCACGGAAGCCGCTCCGTAGACGGAGTCCCACACGGCAGCGGCCCCGGCGACCGGGCCGCGAGCGACCCAGCCGACCGCGGCCAGGGCCCGCACGCGAACGACGGTGCCGATCACCTGGTGCGTCACGGCCAGGTTCGCGAAGGCCGCGCGATCGCCACCCCACTCCCTGAACGCGTAGCCCGGGACCGTGCCGCGCCCCCCCTCGAGGAGGAGCGACTGCGGCGGCGGCGAACCGGTCACGAGCGCCAGACCCAGCCGCGCCTCCCAGCCCCACGGCGCCGCTCCGGGATCGGAGCGACCGTCCAGCGTGACGACTTCCCTGGTGTAGCCGAAGTCTCCTACCTCCGAGCTGCTTCCGAGGAGGTCCACGTCGGCACGCCAGTTCCCGGAGGACGGACCCCCGAAGGAGCTCTGCCAGTGCAGTTCGAGGGCGGCCAGGTCGCCCCGACGCGCCGTCCTGACCGGCCGCGTGAGCTCGTCCCGGGGCGGGTAGGCGACCAGGTGGGCGGAGCGCTGGCGCTCCAGCCGAATCCCTGTCGACAGCAATCCGCTCAATGCCGGGAAGGTGATCGACGCACGGCCTCCGGTACGGAAGTAGGGGTCCGTGAAGTCCTCGCCCCCGAGGATGAAGCCGGCCGTGGACACGGCCCCGGGCGCCGCCTGGAAGGGGCCGATGTCGGTGAACCGGTTTCCGTAGGCTTCAAGCATCAGGCGCCCTCCCGCGACGGCGCCCCGGTAGCGCGCCCTCCACTCGAGGCGCGCGAACTCGAACGGCCACCCGGCCCAGCCGTCCAGTGCGCTCACGTCGCCCAGCCGGTAGCGGGCGCCGGCTCCGAGCAGCACGCCCTCGGCCCGCCGGACCCTGAACGCCGACGAAGCGTCGGGCAGGGCCGGGCTCAGCCGGCCGCCGCCTCCCAGGAAGCGACCGCGAACGAGCCTGCGGGCTTCCTCGCGCACCTCCTCCGGCCCCAGGGCTCCCGTAAGGCCCGAGGCCGCAGGGTCGTCGAACAGTCCCTCCCGCCATCCGTGATAGGCGTGCAGCTTCGCCTTGCTCAGGGTCATGACCCTGGCGCCCGCGGGGAACGTCGGCATGTCGCTGACGTTGACCTGCAGGTCGCGAACGACCAGGTGGGTGCGGATCACCCCGGTCAACGGGAAGCTGAGCCAGCGCGCGTGTCGGCGGATCTCGACCCACTGCTCGGACGGGAGCCACCAGTGGCCGCCGTGCAGGGCGGACTCGAGATCGACGGTGATGCTGGCCAGGCTGGGGTCCCGGTAGGACGCCGGTGTGAAGGTGAAGCGCATGCGGGCCACCGCGCCGGTGGCGCCATCCAGGTACACGCTGCCGACCACGCCCGGGTCGGAGAGGTCCCGGGGACGAACCTCCACCCGGTAGAGCGTGGTCCGGTGGTCCGCCGTACGGATGGTCATGGAGTCGGCGAGCCGGTAGCGGTAGAAGGAGGGTCCACCGGGCGCGATCGGATGCAGAACGCCCGGCACCTCCGTTCCCTCCCCGATGCGGATCCGGTCGCCGAAGTTGGCCATCACCAGGCTGAGATGGTCCAGGTGGTATCGGATGGGCGTGGGGAGGCGCTGACGGGAGCGACGGCCGATGATCGTCTGGACTGAGCCGTCGGGAGCTCGCCACCGGACTCGCAGGGCGAGCTGGTCGGCCCGGATCACGCGCTCGTGCGAAGCCTCGCCCCGGCCGACCTCCTCCTCGGGTCCAACGCCGGCCAGGAAGTAGACGTGGGCGTCGACCCGAGCCTCGAAATTCCGGAGGCTGGAATCCGACCATGCGTCTCGGCGGGCCCGGATGGCGCTGCGCACGAGCGCTGCCACTCGGGGCCCGTCCCAGGGCGCCGTGTCGGGAGCCGCACCGGGCGGCCCGGCCGGTGCCGCCAGCGCGGGAGCGGCGTACGCGATGACGAGCGAAGCGGCCCGTGCCGGACTGGGCCGGACCGCGAGGGCGGCCGCCGCCGGGACACCGGCCGCCATCACGGCCGTCACCGCTCGGGATGCTCGCTCGAACACGGATGGAGGGTACGCCCGCGGGCGGGCTCGCGTTCCGGCCGGGGGTCAGTCCGCCAGGGGCAGGTACAGCGTGAACAGCGATCCCCGGGCCGGGCGGCTCGTGGCCACGAGGTCGCCACCCTGGAGCCTGGCCAGCCTGCGCGCGATCGTGAGGCCGAGCCCCGTCCCTCCCTGAGGTCGGTTCAGAAGGCCGGCCGTCTGCTGGAAGGGCTCGAAGACCCGCTCGATCTCCTCGGCGGAGATCCCGATCCCCGGATCGCGCACGTCGAGGGCCAGGAAGCGGGTCGCCGGCGGCAGGGTGTTGGCGGGCTCGGCCGATGGATCCTCCACCACGCGCGTCTCGATCCGGATGGTCCCGTGCTCGCTGAACTTGACCGCGTTGGTCACCAGCTTCATCAGGACCTGCCGCGTTCGCGCCGGATCACCTCGCACCCGGTCACGCGGCGCATCCGCGTTCACCACGAGCCGCAGACCGCCCTCCGAGAGGAGGGAGTCGGTGGTCTCGACGACCTGCTCCAGCAGCTCGGTGATGGAGAAGGGCGTGTCATCGACCTCCAGCTCCTCGGCCTCCAGGCGTGCGAAGTCGATCAGGTTGTTGATGAGGGCCAGGAGGCTCTGCCCCGCCCGCGCCGCGCGCTGCACGGAGTCCTTCTGCTCCGCCCCGAGCTCTCCCCGCAGGCCCGCCTGCAGGAGCGACAGCTGGCCCAGGATCACGTTGAGCGGCGTGCGGAGTTCGTGGCTGACCAGCGCCAGGAGCCGCGACTGCGTCTCGAGCTCGGAGCGCAGGATGCGGTTGGCCCGCTCCACGCTTCGTACCCGCGTGAGCTCGGTGATGAACCACACGAACCGCCGCCTGTCGCCCGTGAGGCGGGTGCTCACGCCGCGCAGAAGCACGGGGCGGCTCCGCCCTTCCAGGTCCACGAGGGTGGCCTCGGTGCGCGCGCTGCTCACCCGGGTCAGCATGCCACGGAGGCGGTCGAAGGAGGGAAGGTCGATGGCCCGGAGGATGTCGTCAGCGGGTCGGCCGACCGCGGACTCGGGCTCGTGCCCCGCCAGGGACGCCAGCCTGCGGCTCGCGAAGGTGACGGTGCCGTTCTCGTCGGCCACCAGCACCTCGTCGCGGGTACCCTCGAGCAGGGCCCGACACAGCGCCGTGGCGTCCTCGAGGCCGGGCGTGCCGGCGGGCACGTAGCCCGCCGGCGCGGGCATCGGGTCGCCAGTGAAGGGTTCGAGGGTGCAGCCCAGCTCGCGGGCGGCCTCCCTCAGGGAGCTCCAGCTCTTCTCGTCCGGTGCGCGAAGGACCAGGAGATCGAGGATCTCCATGCGCTGGTTTTCGGCCATCTCGAACGGCGCCCGCGCGGGGATCGTCGGAATGCTCTTCGTTCCAGGATCGACGTAACGGGCAAGAGACAGGCCACGCGCCCCGGACGCCGCTCGCGAGAAGGTTCAGTCCGCCGGGAAGAGTTCCTCCTGACCGTCGTCCGGCGGGTCCTCCGCGGAAAGGGAGTCGAGCCGGCGCAACCAGGCGTTGACGTCCAAATCTCCCTCGTTCCGGAGCATGCGACGCAGGACTGGTGACAGGCCCTGCAGCACGCCCTGCAGCTCCTCGACCGCCGAGCGCAGCTCGTCGGCGCGGGCTTCCCGGCTCGGGCCCATGGACATGTCGTCCAGGATCGTGTCCTCGGCTCGCGAGGCGATGACCGGCTCCGGGCGGCTGGACACGTACACCTCCGTCCTGCGGCCCGGCCCGCGCCCCTCCTCGATGGGCAGCAGTCCGACGATGTGGTCGGAGCGCCAGTACTTGCCGTAGCCGAGATGCACCATGCGGTGGGATCGGTTCTCCACGGGACCTCCGCTTCGCTGGAAGGCCGTGGCGACCGTGGGGAAGAGGCACGCCCCGGCGCGCGAGAGCCTTCTTCGGGTTGCGCCGGTAACTTCCCCGGCGGATCGGAAGGTGTCAAGCGCCGGGCGGATGGCTGGCAGCGTGGGGGCACGTCCGGTTACGATGGCCTCCGGCCCCGGATCGGACGGTCCGCTGCGCCCCGGCGATGGCTGGCCGGAGGCTTGCGGGAAGACGAGGGCCACGGGTTCATCGGACACAGGCTTACAGGGAGGAGGAGCGTGCGGAAGATCCGAACGGGAGAATCGCTCCGCTACCACGCTGAGGGCAGGCCGGGGAAGATCGAGGTCGTGCCCACCAAGCCGACCCGCACCCAGAGGGACCTGTCGCTGGCCTACACGCCCGGTGTGGCCGAGGCCTGCCGCGCGATCGTCGAGGATCCGGACGATGCCTACCTGTACACGGCCCGCGGGAATCTGGTGGCCGTGGTCACCAACGGAACCGCGGTGCTCGGGCTGGGGAACATCGGACCGGCCGCCGGCAAGCCCGTCATGGAGGGCAAGGCCGTGTTGTTCAAGGCCTTCGCGGACATCGACGTGTTCGATCTCGAGCTCGATGCCGAGGACCCCGAGGACGTCATCCGCTTCTGCCGGATGCTCGAGCCGACCGTGGGCGGGATCAACCTGGAGGACATCGCGGCACCGGGCTGCTTCGAGATCGAGGAGCGCCTGCGGCACGACCTGGACATCCCGGTGTTCCACGACGACCAGCACGGCACCGCCATCATCTCCGGAGCGGCGCTGATCAACGCCCTGGAGATCACGGGCAAGGACATCGGCGGCGTCCGCGTGGTGTTCGCGGGGGCGGGGGCGGCCTCGGTGGCCACGGCCGACCACTACGTGCGCCTCGGCGTGGACCCGGACAACATCCTGATGACGGACCGCTCGGGGGTGATCTACCGGGGCCGGGGCGAGCTGGAGATGCACAAGGCACGCTACGCCCGCGACACGGAGGCGCGCAGTCTGGCGGATGCCCTGCGCCGGGCGGACGTGTTCGTGGGACTGTCGGCGGGCGGGACCGTGAAGGGGGACATGGTGGCGGCGATGGCGGACCGGCCGATCGTGTTCGCCATGGCCAACCCCGATCCCGAGATCACGCCGGAGGAGGTATACGCCGTCCGGGACGACGCGATCGTGGCGACCGGACGCTCGGACTACCCGAACCAGGTCAACAACGTCCTCGGCTTCCCATTCATCTTCCGCGGCGCGCTCGACGTCCGGGCCCGGGCCATCAACGACGAGATGAAGCTCGCGGCCACGCACGCGCTGGCGGAGCTGGCGAGGCAGGATGTCCCCGAGGCCGTGAGCGCCGCGTACGGGGAGGGCCGGCTGCGCTTCGGCGAGGAGTACCTCATCCCCAAGCCGTTCGACTCCCGAATCCTCCTGTGGGTGGCGCCCGCCGTGGCGGAGGCGGCCATGAGGACCGGTGTGGCCCGACGCGAGCTGGACCTGGCCGAATACCGCACCTCGCTGGAGGCACGCCTGGGACCCGCCCGCGAGCTCATGCGCGCGATCATGGACAAGGCGCGGCGCTCTCCCAAGCGGATCGTGTTTCCCGAGGGGGAGGATCCCCGCGTCGTCCGGTGCACCAGCGTGATCCGCGAGGAGGGCATCGGGACGCCCATACTGCTGGGCAGCCGCGAGCGCATCGAGGCGGTGGCCCAAGTGGAGGAGGTCGACCTGGAGGGCGTGGAGATCATCGAACCCGCGTCCTCGGAGCGCCGCAGCGAGTACGCGGAGTCGTTCTGGAAGTCTCGCCAGCGTCGGGGCGTCACGCGCTCGGACGCGGAGTGGCTCATGGGCCGCCCGATCTACTACGGGAGCATGATGGTCCACTCGGGCGCCGCCGACACGCTGATCGCCGGCGTCAACATGTACTATCCCGACGCCCTGCGGCCGGCCCTGCAGGCCATCGGCACGGCTCCGGGTCAGGCCCGGGTCGCGGGTCTCTATCTCATGGTGTTCCAGGACCGCCTGTACTTCTTCGCCGACACGACGGTGAACATCGCGCCCACCTCGGAGGACCTGGCGGAGATCGCGATCGCCACGGCGGACTTCGCCCGGCGGCTCGGCGTGAGCCCGCGGGTGGCCATGCTGTCCTTCTCGAACTTCGGCTCCGTGCGACATTCGGACGCCGAGCGCGTTCGCGATGCCGTGGAGCTGGTGCGGGGCACCCGCCCCGACATTCTCATCGACGGTGAGATGCAGGCCGACACGGCGGTGGTGGCCGAGATCCTCCGGGAGACTTATTCATTCTCTCAGTTGCAGGACCCGGCCAACGTCCTGGTCTTCCCGAACCTCGCGGCCGCCAACATCTGCTACAAGCTCCTGCACCGCCTGGGCGGAGCGGAGGCGATCGGACCCGTCTTGCTGGGCATGGACAGACCGGTGCACATATTGCAGCGGGGCTCGACGGTCGTGGATATCGCCAATCTCGCGGCGATCTCGGTGGTCGACGCGCAGGCCCGTGAGCCGGTGTCGGAGGAGTCGATTCCAGTCGCGGCCGCCACGCCATAGAAGGGTACGATGTCGGCATCCCGCCGGTACCAAGCATAGAGGAGGCAGTTTGAGCATCGCCACGGACGCACCGCCGAAGTGCCGCGGCATCCTGGTCAATCCGGGCCGAGACGAGCTCCGCGAGCTCGCCGGTTCCGACGAGCGCACGACCGAGTACGGGAGCCCTTCGTACATCACCCAGCACAGGGCCCGGAGCGCGAAGGACACCCGCAACACGGTCGACGGCGAGATTACGCCGGCGGACCTCGAGATGATCGAGGCAGCGAAGCGGTTCCTGGAGAGCCGCGAGCTGATCCGCGTGGATCGGTGCATGGGGGAGGCCAGCGGGTTCGGCTGCATCCACTGCAGGCTCTACGTGACGCGGCCGTTCGCGAGGCTCGCGCACATGTTCGACGCCAGCCTCACCGAGTCCGGCAACCCGGACAATCAGCCCGACTTCGTCACCATCGACATCCCCGAATGGCCACACGAAAAGGCCATCCTGGTGGACCCGGAGGAGGGCGTCACCTGGGTCCTCGGATCGGACTACTACGGGGAGATCAAGAAGTCCTTCCTGCGCCAGGCCATGTATCTTGCCAAGGCGCGGGGAAAGGGGCTCGGCCTGCACGCCGGCAGCAAGCTGGTCCGCACCCACAGCGCCCGCACGGGTGACCTGGTCGAGAAGGGCTTCCTGTTCTTCGGCCTCTCGGGAACCGGCAAGACGAGCCTCACCTGCCACGACTTCGACCTCGACGAGGCGAAGGGCGAGTACGTCCGCGTTCGCCAGGACGATGTGGTCATGCTCACGCCCGACGCCTTCTGCAAGGGAACGGAGGGCGGCGGCTTCTACATCAAGACCGACGGGCTCAACCCTCGCGACCAGGAGGCGCTGTACGACGCCGCCACCAGCGAGCGTGCCATCTTCGAGAACGTGTGGGTCGACGACGATGGCACGGTGGACTTCTACAACGAGGAGCTCACCTCCAACGGCCGCGCCGTGGTCCCGATCGACGAGGTACGGAACACGGACGGCACCATCGACGTGCAGGAGATCACCGACATCTTCTTCATCACCCGTAACCCGCTCGTCCCCGCCATCGGCCGGCTCACGGCCGACGAGGCGGCGGTGGCCTTCATGCTGGGCGAGTCGATCAAGACATCGGCCGCGGACCCGAACGCTAAGGGCGAGCCGGTCCGGGTGGTGGGCACCAACCCGTTCATCGTGGGCCCGAAAGGACGGGAAGGCGAGCTGTTCCGGGACATCCTGGAGGACAACCCCGGCCTGCACTGCTACATCCTCAACACGGGGGCGATCGGCCAGGGCGAGCGGGCCGAGAAGATCCGGCTCCTCGACACGGTGGCCATCCTTAGGGCCGTGGCGCGGGACCAGATCGATTGGGTCCCCGACGAGGCGTCCCTCATGGAGGTCCCGAAGTCGGTGCCCGGCGTGGACGGCTCCAGGCTCGACCTGACGGTGCACTTCAGCGAATCCGAGCTCGCCGACAGGCTGGCCGATCTGCGCGCGGCGCGCCGCGAGTGGCTCGACCGATTCCCGACCTTCCCGGACGAGCTCAAGGAGGCCGTCTACTGAGGCGGGAACGTCGCCGTCCCGGGTGGGCACCCGCCCGCCGGGGACGGCCGCGGAGCTGACGGCCGGGCCGGGGCTCCCGCGTGGTTCGCGCCCGCACGGTCCGTGACCCCCTGTGGGGCAACATCCGCCTGCGTCCCCGAGCGGCCGCCCTGGTCGACAGCCCGCAGTTCCAGCGGCTGCGCCGCGTCAAGCAGCTCGGCTTCGCGCATCTCGTGTATCCGGGCGCGGTCCACACGCGATTCCTGCACGCCCTGGGCGTCTACCACCTGACCGAGCGCGCCCTGGGCCTGCTGGAGGGCGCCGGCGCGCTGGCCAGCCTGTCGCCCGCCGAGCGCGAGGAGCTCCCCCTCGTGCCGCTGGCCGCCCTGCTCCACGACGTGGGACACTACGCCTTCTCCCACGCCATGGAGGAGATCGAGCCCGACTCGCTTCCCGGCCACCACGAGGAGCTCGCGGCCCTCTTCCTCGGGGCCGACCCGATTCGCCACTCCCTCGAGCAGGTTCGGCCCGACGGTCCCGCACGGGTCGCGGACTTCATCCGGGGCCGATCCGGCCATCCGCTCCAGGGACTGATCGCGGGCTCCCTGGACCTGGACAAGATCGACTACCTGGCCCGCGACAGCTTCTTCTGCGGCGTGCCCTACGGAGCCGTCGACGTGGATCGGCTCCTGGACTCCCTCACCCTGGCCCGCGAGGCGCCCGGGGCTCCCCTGGAGCTGGCCGTGACCGAGAAGGGCATCACGGCCCTCGAGTCGCTGCTGTTCTCCAAGTACCAGATGTTCCGGAACGTCTACTGGCACCATACCGTACGGGCGGCATCGGCGTTGTTCCGCCGGCTGGTGGAGACCTCCCTGGAGGCCGGAGTGCTGGGACGCGACGAGCTTCCCGGCCGAACGGACGAGGAGCTGTTCGGAACCCTGTGGCACCGGGTCGAGGCGGGGGCGGGCAACGCCGGCGAGGCCGCCGGCGGGCGCGTGCGCGACATGGTCGCGGCGCTCACCGACCGGCGACTTCCCAAGCGCTGTGTGGAGTTGTTCGGGGACGAGCTGCCGGCCGACACGCCGACCTGGCTCCAGGAGAAGCCGGGTCTGGCGCGCCGCCTGGAGCGCAGGCTGGCGCGGGAGTGGGGGCTGGAAGATGGGATCGTGCTGCTGGACTACCCATCCTACCCGGCCATGCTGGACCTGCGCCTCCTCCTGGTCAGGGCACGGGGCGAGGTGCGCAGGCTGACCTCGGCAGGCGCCGAGGGGATCCTCGACCTTCCGCGCCTGAGCCGAGGGCTGCACCACTCGGCGCGGGTGCTGCGGGTGTTCACGCTCCCGGGCACCGAGCCCCGCGATCCGGCTCCCCTGCTGGAGCTGCTCGAGGCGCCACCCGGCCAGGCCGCCGACCGGCTCGCGGAGGACCGGCCGATCTACGGCTGAGCGCTACGATGACGGGGTTCGGGAGTCCTCCGGCGGCGACTCCGCTCCGGTTCGCACCACCACGGCCGTGACGTTGTCCGGTCCGCCTCGCTCGTTGGCCAGGAGGACCAGCGCGGCGGCCGCTGCCTGCGGATCGGGGCTCTCCCGCAGCGTCCGCTCGATGTCCTCATCGGGCACCGGCCCGGTGAGGCCATCCGAACACAGCAGGAAGACGTCGCCCGGGCGCCAGTCGACCACGGACAGGTCGGGGGACACCCGGGGCGCCGTCCCCAGGGCCCGCGTGAGCACGCTCGAGGCGGGGTGCTGCCGGGCCCCGCTCTCCGACATGAGGCCGCGGTCCATCTGCTCCTGGACCCAGGTGTGGTCGCGGGTGAGACGCCGCAGCTTCCCTTCGCGGAGCCTGTAGGCGCGGCTGTCACCCACGTGTGCCAGCACGGTGCGGCCGGCCTCCAGGAACTGCAGGGCGGTCACCGTGGTGCCCATCCCGTGCCGCTCCGGAACGCGCGCGGACTGGTCGTGGATGCGGCGCCCGGCCGCCAGCACGGCGTGCTCGAGCTGCGACCGTGCGGTCTCCGGCTCGCCGGGCGGGGCGTCCCCGAGCTCCTCGGCCAGGGTCTCGACGGCCACGCGACTGGCGACCTCGCCCGCGGCGTGCCCTCCCATTCCGTCGGCGACGGCGAACAGCCGGCTGTCGGGAAGGGCGAGCCACGCGTCTTCGTTCTGATCACGGACCCGACCCACGTCCGTTGCGGCCGCATGCGCGAGCTGGAGCTCCATGGACACATACTGTGGAGCCGTACGGGCGCGACGAAAGACGTGGCGTCGGCGGGGCGCGCCGGGGGGACTTCGTTGACGGGCCGCGTAGGCCCACCTAACTTTTCGAACCGGTGAACGACCGGCCCGTCCGCGGCCGCGACCGCTGACGGGTCCGCCTCTCCCCCCTCGGACCGCAATCGACCGGATCGCGACCATGGCCCGAAACGGCCGTCCCGCCGCCACCCCGCTCGCCACCCGACTGTCGGGGGGCTCCATGGCGATCGACCTCTACCTGGACGAGCTGGGGCGCTACCCCCTGCTCGATTCCGGGCAGGAGGACGAGGTCGCGCGCCGCGCCCGTGCGGGCGACCGCTCGGCGTTCGAGACCCTGATCCGGTCCAACCTCCGCTTCGTCGTCTCGGTCGCCAAGCGTTACCAGAACCGTGGCCTGTCCTTCTCCGACCTCGTGCAGGAAGGCAACGTCGGCCTGGTGACGGCGGCCGAGAAGTTCGATCCCGACCAGGGCGTGAAGTTCATCAGCTACGCGGTGTGGTGGATCCGGCAGGCCATCCTGGCCGCGCTCGCCCGACACAGCCGATCCGTCCGTCTGCCGCTGAACCGGGCCACGGAGCTCGGCCGGGTGCTGCGCACCCGGGAGGACCTGCGCCAGAGCCTGCGTCGCGAGCCCACGAGCCGTGAGATCGGTGAGGCGGCGGAGCTGGACCCCGCGACGGTGGAGATGCTGCAGGCCCTCAACATGGGAGAGGTCCGGCTGGATGCTCCCGTGGGGGAGTCGGACGACAACCAGCTGCAAGACCGTATCCTCCTTGACGAGACGGACGTGGAGCGGGAGATCGAGGACGCCCTGCTCGTCGAGCACGTGGACCGGGCCCTGCGCCTCCTTCGTCCACGGGATGCCCGGGTGGTCCGGCTGTATTACGGCCTCCAGGGCGAGAGCGAGCACACCCTCGAGGAGATCGGGAAGGTGCTCGGGATCACGCGGGAGAGGGTGCGGCAGCTCCGGGACCGGGCGCTCCGGGAGCTCCGGCAGGGAGAGCTGGGGAAGGTCCTCGAGACCTACGCGGCCTGACGCCGCGCCACAGCGGCCGGCGGCCGCGCTGCCGGCCCACGGCGCGCCGGGTTACTCCCCTCAGCCGGATCCCGCGCCCGCGCCGGCGCCCGCCGCCGAGTCGGAGGCCGTGCCGCTCTCGGCGCGCGGCGCCTCGAGCAGGCTCCGAAGGGCCGGACACGGCCCCTCTTCGGTCCAGGTGACGTCCCGGCTCTCCCCCTCTCCGTGCGCCGCCACGTGCGCGGCCGCCCCGTCCATCTCCGCGAGCATGTCCAGCCGCCGGGTTCCGAGCCGCAAGGTGCCCAGCCAGGAGAGAATCCGCTTGTCGGCGGCCGACCCGTACCGGTGCACCGAGCTCCACTCGGGCACGTAGCCCCGGGCGGGATCGAACACGGCCAGATAGAAGAGCGATACCGCCGACTCCGACGAGGGCGGCACGGGGGCGAGCGTGTCCCCGATGAGGTAGGTGGCGGCCATGCCGCGCGCCGCCGTGCCGGCGAGGGTGTCACCCGGAAGCGGGACGGCCCGCAGCTCCGCCCGCTGGGCCAGGTAGGCACGCTCCACGCCGGCCGTCTTCAGGAGGTTCTCCGCCAGGATGGGTCCGAAGGTGCGCATGCGATCGTCCATGGACGGCAAGTCCACGCGCGCCGGCACGCTGTCGGGAAGACCGGGCCCGACCGCAAACGCCCAGCGGGGCGTCGACTGGCCGGGCGCCACCAGGGCGCGGACGTCCGTGACCGAGGGACACGTCGCGTTGACCGCCATGCGGGTTCCGGTCACTATGAGCGTGCCCACGCGGCGAGCGGCGAGCTGGAGCGCCAGCGTGGCCCCCGGACGGGCGAAGCTCGAGTCGAAGCGGGCCGCGTAGCCGGCGTCGGTGCCGGCGGGCCAGCCGAACGCCTCGAGGCCGGCGGCTCCCGCCCGGGCGAAGGGCACGGCCGAGGCGCTTCCATCCCCCTCGAACCGGACCAGGTAGACGAACGGCGGCTTCGGGAGCGGGACCGGCGGCGGCGAGGCCGTGGCGACCGAGTCCTGCCCGGCGCGCGGCGAGCGCGGGTGCTCGAGGGCAATGTGGCCCCCGCCCCACTTCACGTCGCACGCCGCCGCGCCGGCGACCACGAGCAGGGCCGTGAGGGCGAGTCGCGCGTGTCGCGTGATCGATGCCATGGTGTGCCGAGTCTCCCGGTGGAGGGCCGCGCCGCGGAGCGGGCCACGTGAAGGGCGGAAGCTACGGGGCCGCGCCGGGGGCATCAACGCCCCGCCGGCCCCGGTGCGGTCTCACAGGATAGGTGGAGGTGGTGGTTGGCGGCACGCGGATCCGTGGGCGTCTACATGCACGAGGACTGCTCCCGGCACGACACCGGCTGGGGGCATCCCGAGCACCAGGGTCGGCTGCGTGCCGTGAGCGCCGGGCTGGAGAGGGCCCTGCCCGACCTCCTGCCCGAGGTGCGGTCGGTCGCCGGACGCCACCTCGATCCCGAGCGGCTCGCCCTGGTGCACGAGGCGGGCATGATCGAGCGGGTGCGTCGGGGGGTCGAGGCGGCCCGCGAACGGGGCGAGCCGATTCATCTGGAGGCCGACACGGTGGTGTCGGCGGCCTCCTGGGACGCCGCCCTCGCAGCCGCCGGCACGGCGGCGGCTGCGGCCCGCGCGGTGCTCGAGGGTCGGCACTCCAACGCCTTCTGCGCCATCCGTCCGCCCGGCCACCACGCCACGCCCACCGAATCGATGGGCTTCTGCCTGTTCAACTCCGTGGCCGTCGCCGCCCGTGACGTCCTCGCGGACGGCCTGGTCGAGCGGGTCCTCATCGTGGACTGGGATGTGCACCACGGAAACGGCACGCAGGACATCTTCTACGAGGACGGAGCCGTGTTCTATCTTTCCGTGCACCAGCACCCGCTCTACCCGGGCACGGGCGCGGCCGAGGAGACGGGCGCCGGCGAGGGCGAAGGCACGACACTGAACCGGCCGATGCCGCCGGGCCTGCCGCGGGAGCGCTACGTGGAGGGACTCCACGAGGCGGTCGATCAGGCGCTGACCCGGTTTGCTCCGGACCTGCTGTTCATCTCGTGCGGATTCGACTCGGCGCGCAGCGATCCGCTGGCCGGCTTCACCCTCGAGCCCGAGGATTTCCGCGCCATGACGGTGGAGCTCGTGCGGAAGACCCGCGGCACGACCGGCGGGAGGACCGTGTCGCTCCTGGAGGGCGGATACAACACGGAGCGGCTGGGCGACCTGGCGGCGGCGCACGTGGCCGGGCTGGTCGACGCCGCGAGGGAGGAGGACTCATGAGCGCATCGCTGTCCGAGGCGTTCCTGGCGCGCGCGCGCCGGGCCATGGAGGACCACGGGATCGACGGCTGGCTCCTGTTCGACCTCGAGGGCCGCAATCGGGTCGCGGCCGAGATCCTCGGCCTCCCGGAGGGGACGTCGCGGCGTCACTTCGTGCTCCTGCCGCGCGAGGGGGAGCCCGTGGCCCTGTCGCATCGCATCGAGCGCCAGAGCTGGGAGGGCTGGCCCCACGCCCACCGCGAGTACGTGGGGTGGGAGGAGATGGAGGGAGAACTGGCCTCCATGCTGGCCCATTGCGACTGGATCGCCATGGAGATCTCCGAACGGGATGCCGTGCCGTTCGTGGACTACGTCCCCGCCGGCGTGGTGGGGCTGGTGGAGTCCTTCGACGTGCGAGTGGTCAGCTCGGCCGACCTCGTCGCCCGCGCCTACGCCACCTGGGGCGAGACGGGGCTGCGCCACCACCGCCGCGCCGCCGCCGACCTGGCCCGCATCGCCCGCCAGGCGTTCGACGAGGCCGCGGACGCCGTGCGCTCGGGGAGCCCGCTGAGTGAGCGGAAGCTGGCCGACCGGGTGCTCGACCTCATGGGGGACGCCGGCCTCACGGGGGGCGGCGTGATCGTGGGCGGCGGTCCGAACACGGCCCTCCCCCACTACGAGCCGCCCGAGGAGGGCTCGCGCGTGCTGTCCCGGGGCGAGGTGCTGCTGGTGGACCTGTGGGGCCGGGCGGTCGGAGAGCCCGACGCGGTGTTCGCCGACCAGACGTGGATGGGGGTGCTGGACGAGGAACTGCCGGAGGGCTTCGGGGAGGCCTGGGACGCCGTGGCCGCCGCGCGGGACGGCGCGGTGGAGCTCCTCTCCGAACGCTTCGGCCAGGATCCGCCCGTCACCGGCGCGGAAGTGGACCGGCGCGCGCGGGAGGTCCTGTTCGAGCGCGGCTACGGTGAGGCGGTCCTGCACCGGACGGGGCACGCCATGGACCGCGTGAACCACGGCTTCGGGCCCAACCTGGACTCCATCGAGACGCGCGACGAGCGCCCGCTCGTTCCCGGGATCGGCTTCTCGATCGAGCCGGGCGTCTACCTGAACGGGCGCTGGGGCATCCGCTCCGAGATCAACATCCACCTGGGCGAGGACGGGCCCGAGGTGTCGCCGCCCGAGCCCCAGCGGCGGCCCTGGAGGCTGGAGGGCTGAGCCCCGTGTCCGAGGCACGCGGCCTGGCCGTGCACGCGGTGGTCCGAAACACCCGCACGGATCGGGCACTGGATGCCCTGCACCTGCGCGAGTCGCGTCTCGAGTACGAGCTCGTCCCCCGGGGCGACCTGGCGGCGGCCGTGACCGCGGCTCCCTTCCGGGACGCGACCGAGCCCGATCCCGAGGCGCTCCGCACCCACGAGCGCGTCGTGGAGGCGCTGCTGCGCCGCTCGACGCTGGTCCCCGTGCCGTTCGGGCTCGTGGCTCGGGACGAGCACGCCGTCCGGGAGTTCCTGGCCCGCCGTCGGGAGGATCTCGAAGACGCCCTCGAGTACCTGGACAACAGTTACGAGATGCGGGTCCACGTATCGTTGCGCGCCGGGGGCGACGGGCAGGCGCTGCAGGGGTTCCTCCGGATGCTGCACGGCTCCCTCCGGGGACAGGCCCGGGCGGCCCGCCGGCTGCCCGGCAAAGACGAGGGCCAGGCGGCGGCGGCCTTCCTGGTCGGCCGGGGGGAGTGGCTGCGGCTGGTGGAGAAAGCCACGCGCTGGGAGGGGCATCATCCGGAGGTGGAGCTCAGGGTCACCGGGCCGTGGCCCCCTTACGACTTCGTGACCATCGAGGGACCGGGAGAGCCGGACGGGGGAGCCGACCTCGAGGCGACGCACGAGCTCGACGGGGAGCAGGACGCGTGAAGCTCGAGTGGGAGGAGCTCGAGCTCGAGCCGGCCCATCCCTTCCGCATCAGCCGCTCCGTTCAGACCCACGTCCGGCGCGTGTGGGTCCGGGTCGAGCACGAGGGACTGGTCGGCTGGGGCGAGGCCGACCCGTCCGAGTATTACGGCGAGACCTCCGCCACCGTGCGGGCCGCCCTCGGTCGCGTGGCGCCGTATCTGGAGGAGGCCCGCTGCCCCGACCGGCTCGAGACTCTGGAGCGCGAGCTGGCCCTGCGGGCTCCGGGGGCGGGCTCGGCGCGGGCTGCCGTCTCCTCGGCACTCCACGACCTGGTGGGCAAGATGCGAGGGGTGCCGCTGTGGCGTCTGTGGGGGCTGGAACCTGCGGAAGCGCCGGCCAGCTCCTTCACGATCGGCATCGACGAGCCGGACGTGGTGGAGGCCAAGGCGCGGGCGGCGGCGGACTGGCCGATCCTCAAGGTCAAGGTGGGCACGGGCCGGGAACGGGAGATTCTCGAAGCGGTGCGCTCGGGGGCGCCCTCGGCGCGGCTGCGGGCCGACGCCAACGCGGCCTGGACGGTCGAGGAGGCGGCCGAGAGGATCCCCGTGCTGGCGGAGTACGACGTGGAGTTCATCGAGCAGCCCCTGCCGCCGGCGGACCTCGAGGGCCTCGCCCGGCTCAAGGCGATCTCCCCGCTCCCCATCGTGGTGGACGAGTCGTGCCTGGTGGCTTCCGACATCCCGCGCCTGGCCGACCGCGTGGACGGGATCAGCATCAAGCTCCCCAAGTGCGGCGGACTCCGGGAGGCGTTCCGCATGGTGCACACCGCGCGGGCGTGCGGCCTGCGCGTCATGATGGGCTGCATGCTGGGCTCGACGCTCGGGATGGCCCCCGCCCTCCACATGGCCTCCCTTCTCGACTTCGCCGACCTGGACGGGGCCGCCCTCCTGGGAGAGGACCCGTTCCGGGGCCCGCATTTGGAGCGCGGGCGCATCGTGGTGGGCGAGGAGCCCGGGCTCGGAGTGCTGAGGGCGTAGGCGGCTCCGGGGGACGCTCCTACAGGAGCGAGTCGGGGTCGCGGTCGATCTCGAGCCGCAGCCCGCCCGAGGGCTGGCCGCGGCGCCCGGACAGGTAGCGCAGCACGGCGCCGAGCGGCGCGGCCCGGTCGCTCTTCACCAGGAAGTGCCAGCGCCAGCGGCCGCGCACCCGGTCGATGGGGCAGGGCGCCGGGCCCACCACGTCCACGCCCTCCAGCGACTCCCGGGCTACCAGGCCCCGGATCCAGTCGGCGAGCTCCTCGGCCAGGTCCGCCACCGCCTCCTGGCGCGGGCCGCTCACCACCAGGTTCGCCAGCCGCCGGTGCGGCGGGTATCCGGGTCCGAGCCGATCCTCCAGCTCCTGCGCCGCGAAATCCACGTAGTCGTGGCGCAGCGCCGCCTGCAGGGCGAAGTGGCCGGGCCGGGCCGTCTGCACGAGCACCTCGCCGGGGCGCTCGCCCCGTCCGGCCCGCCCCGCCACCTGCGCCAGGAGCTGGAAGGTGCGCTCCGAGGCGCGGAAGTCGGGCAGGTTCAGCCCCACGTCCGCATTGATCACCCCCACGAGCGTGACGTCGGGAAAGTCGAGCCCCTTGGCGATCATCTGGGTCCCGAGCAGGATGTCGACTTCGTGCCGGCGGACACGCTCCAGGATGCGGTGGTGCGCCCACCGGGTGCCGGTGGTGTCCACGTCCATGCGGGCCAACCGCGCGGCCGGGAACAGCTCCCCCACGCGCCGCTCCACCTGCTCGGTGCCCAGCCCCGAGAAGGTGAGCCCCTCGGCGCCGCAGGCATCGCAGGCCACGGGGACGCGCGCCTCGTAGCCGCAGTGGTGGCAGACGATGCGCTCCCGGTCCCGGTGGTAGGTGAGCGACACGTTGCAGCGCGGGCAGCTCCACACCTTCCCGCACTCCATGCACTGCACGAAGGTCGAGTAGCCGCGCCGGTTGAGGAGCAGGATGGCCTGCTCGCCCCGGTCGAGGCAGCGCGCCAGCGCGTCGCCCAGGCGACGCGAAAGGACCAGGGGGCCCGCGTCGGCGGAAGCGCCGTCGGCGCCGGCCCCGACGCCGAGCGCCGCCTCGTCGGCCCGGTCGATGGCGCGGGCACGGCGTGCCTCCCGCTCCTCGCGCAGGTCCACCAGCTCGACGGTCGGCAGTCGCTGGCCGGTCACGCGCTCGGGGAGCTGGAGGAGCCGGTAGAGGCCTTCGGTCGCGTTGTGCCAGCTCTCCAGCGAGGGCGTCGCGGAGCCCAGCACGCACAGTGCCCCCTCCAGCCGGGCCCGGACCACGGCGACCGCGCGGGCGTGATAGCGCGGGACGTCGCTCTGCTTGTAGCTCCCCTCGTGCTCCTCGTCCACCACGATGGCGCCCAGCGCGGGTATGGGCGCGAACACGGCGGAGCGCGCTCCGATCGCGATGCGCTTTCGGCCCTCGCGCAGGGCCCGCCACTCGTCGCCCCGCTCGCCGGCGGAGAGTCCGGAATGGAGCACCGCGATCCGGTCCCCGAACGCGGCCCGGAAGCGCTGCACGGTCTGCGGAGTGAGCGAGATCTCGGGCACGAGCACGATCGCCCCGCGGTCGCCCCGCTCCAGCAGTCGCCGCAGGAGCCGCATGTAGACGAGCGTCTTCCCCGATCCGGTCACGCCGCGGAGCAGCGCCGTACCGGGCTCGACCGCCTCCAGTCTCGACTCCAGCGCGTGCAGCACGCCGCGCTGGTCCGGCGTCGGCTCGAGATCGGGGCGCTCGGGGGGAGGACCCAGCTCGGCGAAGGGGTCGCGCGCTTCGACTTCGTCGGTGATGCGTGCCAGCCCCTTCTCCTCGAGGCCGCGGAGCACGCTCCGGCTGAAGCCGAGCCGCTGGCTCAGGTGGACGACCGAGGCGCTCCCGTCCATCCCTTCGAGCGCCTCGTAGGCCTCGCGCTGGCGGTGGGCCCGGCCGAAGGCCTCCTGGCGCGCCATGAGAGTGGGCAGGCCCCGGACGAGCGTGATCACCTGCCGGGTCCTCTCGCCCGAGGAAGTCGACGGGGGCTCTTCGCGGATCCGGACCAGGCCGCGGGCCGCCAGGGAGCGGAGCGCGGGCCACACCGACCGGACGCCCGTGTCCCGGCGGAGCGTGGTGACCTGGAGGCCGTCGCGGGCCCGTTCCAGCCGGTCGAGGACGGCGCGCTCGTCGTCGCCCAGGCCGACCGCGGAGCCGCCCGCGCCCTCGCTCGCCGCTCCGCCCCCCTCGGCTCCGTGGTCCGCCACCCGCTCCACCCGGAAGGAGGACTCGGCCAGGACGCCCGGCGGCAGCGCCGCCCGCAGGACCAGGCCCAGAGGCGCCACGTAGTAGTCCGCCACCCACCGGCACAGCTCGAGGAGCTTCTCGGGGAGGAGCGGGGTATCGTCCAGCAGGTCGAGGACCGGCCGCACGCGCTCGAGCTCCGTCTCGGCGCGGACTCGGTCGATGCAGCCGACCATCCGTCGGCGGCGGAAGGGCACCAGGACCCGCATGCCAGGGCGCGCCGCCTCTGCCAGGTCCGCGGGAAGGCGGTACACGAAGGTGCTCCGCACCGGGCGCGGCAGTGCAACGTCGCAGTAACGATCCGTGCGGTCGGTCACCGGCGTCCTTGACCCTCCCTGTGGGCCGTTCTAGACTCTGCGGAGCGAAGGAGGAGATCTCCCGTCATGGGCTGCCTGGCTCTCAACGCGTCCTACGAGCCCCTCACGATCCTGCCTGTACGGCGGGCCCTGAGGCTCGTGATCGACCGCAAGGCGGAGGCTCTCGAGGTCGACCGGGACCGGCCCTTCCGGTCCGAGGCGCTCGAGATGCCGGCCCCGGTCGTGATCCGGCTCGTGCGCTACGTGCACGTCCCGCGCCGGTTCCGACGCCAGGTGACCAACACCTTCCTGTTCGCCCGCGACGGCTACCGGTGTCAGTACTGCGGGCGCCACCGTACCGAGCTCGGCTACCGCGAGTCGCTGACGCGGGATCACGTGGTCCCGGTGTCGCGTGGCGGCGGGAACGGGTGGACGAACGTGGTGACGGCGTGCAGTCGGTGCAATCTACGCAAGGGCGACGCCCTCCCCGAGGAAGCCGGCCTGCACCTCCTCACCCGGCCGCGCGTGCCCGACCAGGTGCAGCTCATCTGGGCCGTGCGCCGGGTCACCCCGATCCAGGCCAAGTACATCCGCATGTTCTACGGCGAGGAGGTCCTGCGCGCCGTCCGCGGCTGATCGGCGGTCCCCCGGCCCGGCGTCCCCCGACCACGCGCTCTACTTGTACAAGTAGAGCGCTGCGGGAAGGACCCCGCTACGGCGCCGCGGGGTAGGACTTCGAGCCATGGGTATCGGTAGCTTCGGCTTTTCGGAGATGCTCGTCATCGTCGTGCTGGTGCTGATCTTCTTCGGCCCCCAGCGGATGCCGGAGATCGCGCGCGGACTCGGCAAGGCCATGCGCGAGTTCCGGAAGAGCATGAACGAGGTCAAGCGGGAGCTGGAGCAGGCCGGCATGGCCGACGACTCTCCCGCCTGGAAGCAGGACACCCGGGACATCCAGCCGCGCCCCAGCGGTACGATCGAGCCTCCCCACATGACCGCCGGCGCGCCTCCCTCGAGCGGACCCGAGCCGGCGGAGTCGTCGACGAGTGTAGACGACGGGCCGGCTTCGACCACGGATGTAGACGAGTCCCCGGCCATGGCGCGGGAGGAACCGTCGCCGCCCCCGCCCGACCCGCTGGCTTGATCCGCCGGCGCCCGCCAGCCTAGACTGCGGCATGAAGGATATCCTCACCCTCAACGTGAACGGCGACGAGGTCGAGGTCGGGGTCCCGACGCACTGGACCCTGCTCGAGACGCTCCGCTACGGCCTCGGCCTCACCGGCTCGAAGCAGGGGTGCGACAAGGGGGACTGCGGCGCCTGCACCGTCCTGGTGGACGGCGAGGCGCACCTCTCCTGCATCATGCCCGTGTACGAGGCCGTGGGGCACGAGGTGACCACGGTCGAGGGGATCGCGGACGGCCCCCGCCCGCACCCGCTCCAGGACGCCTTCGACCTGTGCGGCGCCGCCCAGTGCGGCTTCTGCACCCCCGGCATCCTGGCCAGCGCCTATGGCCTCCTGTCCCACACCCTGGAGCCATCGCGCGGGGAGATCCAGGAGGCGCTCTCCGGCAACCTGTGCCGCTGCACGGGCTACACGAAGATCCTCGACGCCGTGGAGCTGGCGGCGCGGGCGCTGCGGGAGAACCGGCCGGCGGACGAGGTGCTGGAAGAGCTCAGGGAGACGGCCGATGCTACCTGAGGAGCTGAACGAGCTCCAGGCGAAGCGCGCCGAGGACCCGGAGAAGGTCGCGGCCGAGGAGGGGGACGGCGTCCTCGGGCGCCGCAACCGCCGCGTGGAGGGCCTCCGGAAGTCGACGGGCAAGGAGCTCTATACCGACGACCTCTCCTTCCCCGGGATGCTGCACTGCCGGATCCTGCGCTCCACCGAGGCGCACGCCCGCATCCTCTCCATCGACACGTCGAAGGCCGAGGCGCTGGACGGCGTGCACGACGTCCTCACCGGCCGGGACATGCCGATCCCCTACGGGATCATCCCCTGGACGCGGGACGAGCACGCCCTGGCGCTGGAGAAGGTGCGCTTCATCGGGGACGCGGTGGCCTCGGTGGCGGCCGTGGACGAGGACACCGCCATCCGTGCCCTCGACCTCATCGAAGTCGAGTACGAGCCCCTCCCCGTCCACCTGGACCCGGAGGAGACGCTCGCGGACGACTCGAACCCGATCCACGAGCCCCACAAGCCGGGCCGGAACGGCAACGTCACCAAGCACGTCCACCTGGAGTTCGAGGACGTGGACGGGAAGATGGCCGCCGCCGCCGAGGTGGTGGAGGGCGAGTACTACTTCCACGGCACCGCCCACGCCCCGATCGAGCCCCACTGCGCCATCGGCCGGGTCGAGCAGAACGGCGTCCTCACCGTGCATTCCTCGACCCAGGTGCCCCACTACCTGCAGCGGGAGCTGGCGCGGGTGCTGGAGCTGGACGTGGCCCGCATCCGGGTCGTCCAGCCGGCCGTGGGCGGGGCGTTCGGCGGGAAGTCGGAGCCCTTCGACCTCGAGTTCTGCGTGGCGCTGCACGCGCTCCGCACCGGGCGGCCGGTCAAGTGCCTGTACACGAGGGAGGAGGAGTTCTACTCCCACCGCGGCCGTCACCCGATGATCATGCGCTACAGGCTGGGCGCCTCCAGGGACGGGAAGCTCCTGGCCCTGGACGCGAACACGGTCCTGGACGGCGGGGCGTACGCCTCCTTCGGTCTGGTCACGACCTACTACAGCGGGCAGCTCCTCACCGCCCCGTACGGGATGGAGAGCTACCGCTTCGACTCCACGCGCGTGTACACGAACAAGGCGCCCTGCGGCCCCAAGCGGGGGCACGGCGCCGTGCAGCCGCGCTTCGCGTTCGAGATCACGGTCGACAAGATGGCCGAGGCGCTGGAGCTGGACCCGTTCGAGATCCGGCGCCGCAACTTCCTGGGCACCGGCAAGACCGTGAACGAGTTCACGGTCAAGTCGAACGGCTTCCTGCGCTGTCTGGAATCCGTGGAGAAGGCGAGCGGCTGGCGCGAGAAGTTCCGGCGTATGCCCTACGGGCGCGGAATCGGTCTGGCCGGGTCCAGCTACATCTCCGGCACCAACTACCCGATCTACCCGAACCCCATGCCGCAGGCGGCCGTGCAGGTGCAGGTCGAGCGCTCCGGCCGGGTCACCGTGCTGCACGGCGCTTCGGAGATCGGCCAGGGCTCGGACACCACGATGGCCTGCATCGCCGCCGAGGAGCTCGGCGTCCCGCTCGACTACGTGCGCGTGGTCTCGGCCGACACCGACCTCGTCCCCGTCGACCTGGGGGCCTACTCCTCGCGCGAGACCCTCATGGTCGGGAACGCGTGCCTGTCCGCCTGCCGCCAGCTCGGCGACACGGTGAAACAGGCGGTGGCGGCCGGGTGGGAGGTCGACCCCGGGCGCGTGCGCCTGCGCCGCGGGTGGGCCGTGGACACCGGGGACCCCGAGCGCCACATGCCCATCGCCGAGGCCTTCCAGGCCGCCGAGGCCGAGCACGGCACGCTGGGCTCCGTGGGCCACTACAACACCCCCAAGGACACGCACGGCGACTACCGGGGCGGCACGATCGGCGCCTCCCCCGCCTACAGCTCCACCGCCCACGTGGCCGAGGTCGAGGTCGACCCCGACACCGGCTTCGTGGAGGTGAAGACGATCTGGGTGGCGCACGACTGCGGCCACGCCCTCAATCCCACCCTCGTCGAGGGCCAGATCGAGGGCTCCGCCTACATGGGCTTCGCCGAGGCCATCCTCGAGGAGCAGACCTTCAAGGACTCCGGCCACGGCAAGGCCGGCCTCCATGACGCCCCGTCGCTCCTGGACTACCGGATCCCGACCTCTCTGGACTGCCCCGACTTCGTCGCCCTCATTGTCGAGGAGAACGACCCCGAGGGCCCCTACGGCGCCAAGGAGGCCGGCGAGGGCCCCCTCCACCCCTCCCTCCCCGCCATCGCCAACGCCATATACGACGCGGTCGGCGTGCGCATGGACCGGCTCCCGTTCACGCCGCCGCGGGTGTGGCGGGCGATCCGGGAGAAGCGGGCGGCGGAGATGGGCGAGGCGGAGGTGGCGTAGCCTGGAGGGGATCACGAGCGGCTCCCCGGGGCCGGTGGTCCCCGGCCATGGCCGGGGGGCTCGCCACGCAGGTCTCGAGCCACTCTGATTCTGAGCGTCGCAGATGCCGCCCCGGCTCACTCTTCCGTTTGAGCCGGCTGCCCCTTTTTCATGCCCCCAGCCCGCGTTAAAATTTATGGACGATTCTTTTAACGGATGGCGTTGGCGCTAAAGCGTCCTTCGCCGTGCGCGCGTCGCCGGAGGCTAACGCGTGGTGAAACCGGACGATATGGACGGGAACGCCCCCGGCCGCATCGTGCCCGTCACCGGCATGCTCGGCATCGAGTGCGCCTTCGTCCCGGCGCCTCTGCCGCCGTCCTGTACCTGGCCGGACAGGCTCTGGCCTCTCCTGACCACGGCTCGCGAGGACCTGGCTCGGCTGGATGGGACCGGGAAGAGCGTCGTCAACCCGGACCTCGTGCTTCGCCCGCTTCAGAATCGCGAGGCGCAGAAGTCTTCCAGCCTCGAGGGGACGTACACGGACCCCGAGCAGCAGATGCTCTTCGCGCTCGAGCCCACGGAGCCCTCCTCGTCCGCCGATCCGGTCAACGCTCAGCGGGAGGTGTTCAATTATGCCCAGGCGCTCCAGCTTCGACGGAGCCGGGATGAGCTTCCTCTGTCCCTTCGCCTCATTCGAGAGCTACACCGGGTTCTCATGACCGGGGTGCGCAGCTCGGATCGTCAGCCGGGGGAGTTTCGGCGCCTGCAGAACCAGATCGGGCGCCCTCCCCGGTACGTTCCACCACCCGCCAACCTGCTCCCGGAGCTGCTCGACAACTTTGAGAAGTACTTGCACACCCAAAGCGGACTCGATCCTCTCGTTCGGGCCTTCGTGGCGCACTACCAGTTCGAGGCGATTCATCCGTTCATGGACGGGAACGGTCGCGTCGGTCGCCTCCTTCTGGCCCTGTGCATCGCCGACTGGTGCGGATTGTCGAACCAGTGGCTCTACATGAGCGCCTACTTCGACCGCAACAAGGACGAATACATCGACCGGCTGTTCGAGGTCAGCACGTCCGGAGCCTGGGAAGCCTGGATCGAGTTCTGCCTTAGGGGCGTCGCGGAGCAGGCAAGAGACACCACTCGTCGATACGAGCAGCTCATCGAGCTGCATCGGCAGTTTCACGCAAAGGTGAACGAGTCGGGTGGAAGCGTTCGGCTATCGCACCTTGTCGACCAGCTGTTCCTCTCGCCCGTGATTCAGGTGACCACCGCCCGCGACCTCCTGGACGTGACCTATCCGACGGCGCGTACGGACCTGAGGAAACTCGCCGACCTGGAGATCATCCACGAATTGAAGGGGGCCCGTCAGATCGCGTACGGGTGCCGGCCGATCTTCAACGTGATCTACCAGGACTAGGAGGTTCGTATGGCTCTCCGATTCAGGCGCTCGCTCAAGCTGGCGCCCGCGGTGCGCCGGACGATGACCAAGACAGGGATATTCAAGCCTTTGGAGCCGTTTCATCCCGACCAGAGTTGAGCCGCAGTGGACGATCGGGACGGCGCTGACCTTGAACCCCACCCCACCTTTAACGTCGCACCCTACGACCGGATCGCCGATCAGTGGCGCCGGGACCGCCTGGCCACCTCGTTTCGGGAGCGCCGCTTCGTCCAGCGGTTGATCCGCCGTCTCCCGCCCGGAGCCCGCATCCTGGACCTGGGGTGCGGGTGCGGGGAGCCCATCGGGCGCTTCCTGGTCGATGCCGGGCTGGAGCTGACCGGGGTCGACGCCTCGGAGCGCCTCCTCGAGCACGCCCGCCGCGCCCTCCCGGAAGCCACCCTCGTTCTCGGCGACATGCGCACGGTGGAGGTCGAAGGCCCGTTCGGCGCGATCGTCGCCTGGGACTCGGTCTTCCACCTGCCACGGGAGGACCACGCCGCCCTCGTCCGCGCATGGCGTGCCCTTCTTCTACAGCGGGCACGAGCCGGACGAGGCGGTGGCGCTCCTGGAGGCGGCGGGCTTCCGGGTCGAGCACCGGGAGATCGACGACCTCACCTCGCGCGGGCACCTGGCGGTGCTCGCGGTGCGACGGTGTGCCTCGCCCGGTTCGATCTCCGCCGCGACATGACGAAGACAGGGACCTTCAAGGCGATCGAGCCGCTCCACCCGGACGGCGGACCCCGCGTAAGACGGGCAGAGACCTCGCCGCCGACCCCACCGAGGGAGGATCCCGAACCGGGAGAGGCCACGGACGGGCGAGCCTACAGGGCTCGATCCCCAGGCGGCTCATGGCTGTCCGGAAGCGGCCGTCGCTCCACAGCGGGTCGTACCTCGGGTTGCACCCGATGTATCCGCCGTGCTCGAAGAAGCGGCGCTGGCCGTCCCTGGACGTCAGGATCCGGATGAGCCGCTCCCGGTCCCCGAACACCATGTCCGCGAACGCCGCGTCCACCTCGGAGGACCTGTCGGCTCCCGGACGCCGGAGGTCCGCCCGCACGCGCTCGGCCTCGTCCCACCGGCCCGCCGCGGCGTAGGCCAGGACGAGCAACGAGCCGAGCCGGGAGTCCTCCGGATGGAGCCCTCTCCCGCGCTCCAGCGTACGCACCGCCTCCGCCGGCTTCCCGCCGAAGGCCTCGGCCAGGCCCACGACCTGGAAGCCGAGCTGCGACGTGGAGTCGATCCGCAGGGCCCGCCGGCCCACGGCCTCCGCCCCGGCGAAGTCGCGCCGGCTGAGGAGCCCCTCGGCGAGAAGGGTCGTGGCGGTCACGGCGAAGGGATCGAGGTCGACGGCCCGCCGCAGCTCGGCTACGCCCTCGTCGGTCCTGCCGAAGTTCAGGAGGTCGAAACCCAGGAGGTGGTGCGCGATGGCCGATGAAGGATCCAGGGCGGCGGCCCTCCGCTCGAGCTGGATCGCCTCGCGGAAGCGCATCCGTATGCCGAGGGACATGGCCAGCGCCAGTTGTGCCTCGGGAAGCGTCGAATCGAGCGCCATCGCCCGCCCGGCGGCGGCCGCGGTCCCGGCAGCGGCCGAATCCGACGGACCCGCCTCGAAGACGGGGAGGACGCCGTAGGACAGGGCCAGCCCGGCCCAGGCCCGCGCGAACATCGAGTCGCGGCGGACAGCCCGCCGGAAATCGTCGATCGCCATCCGGACGTCGGCGGCGCCGCGCTTGTGGAAGTGGTAGAGGCCCTGCAGGTAGAGATCGTGCGCCTCGGGATCCGGGGTCTCCTGCCGGGCGAGCGCGCCCTGGACGCGCCCCTCGGCGAGCCGGACCTGCAGCACCCCCACGATCGCGCGGCTGATCTCGTCCTGCACGGCGAAGACGTGGCTCAGCCGGCGGTCGTACGTTTCGCTCCACCGGGTGTATCCGGTCCGCGCGTCCACGAGCTGGGCCGAGATCCGGACGCGCTCGCCCTCCCGCCGAACGCTCCCCTCCAGGAGGTTCTCCACGTGGAGAGCCCGCCCGATGGAGTCCGCCGGCACCGCGCGGTCCCGGAAGGTGAAGGAGGAGGTGCGGCCCGCCACGTGGAGTTCGGGGAGGCGGGCGAGCACGTCCAGGAGCTCCTCGGCCAGCCCGTCCGAGAAGTACGCCTGGTCGTGGGCGGGACTGAGGTCCAGGAAGGGAAGCACGGCGATCGACCCCTGCTCGGCCCGTACCGGGGGTGCGGCCGCCGCCGCCGACCCGGTGGATGCCCTCCAGCCCACCTTCGCCACGACCACGCCCGCCAGCAGCAGGAGGCCTCCCAGGAGCGCGATCTCGACGGATCCGGCCCGCTGCTCGCCCTTCTCCCCGTGGAACCAGGCGAGGACGAGCGCCGCCGGGAAGCCGAGGGCCAGGAGGATCGCCAGAATACGGACGACCCCGGGGGGCCAGGCGAAGGCGCCCACCAGCAGGCTGATAACCTGCAGGCCGATCCAGCCGGCGGCCAGGTAAGCCAGCGCCCACTGAACAATCTTGCGCTCGCGGATGCGTGGGAAGAGAGGAGGCATAAGACAGCCGATGCCCGACGACGGGCGGGCCGAGGGAGTCAGCGTGCCACCCAAAAGATACGCGAGCGTCCCGCCTCTCACCATGCTATCGTCAGGATGGCACGCCCCGGCCGGGGAAGCCCGGCCGGAAGGTGGCCGGGGCTCGGAGCCCGCGTTCCATCCACCCATCCGCGGGGAGGAGTCACATGCCCTGTCTATTCGCTCTGCTCGCCCTGGCTGCTCCCCGGCTGGTGGTGGCCGCGCTGTGGCTCTTCACCTCCTGGTTCGCCGGCGTGTTCGGCTCCGCCCTGTGGCCGATCCTCGGCTTCTTCTTCCTGCCGACGACGCTGCTCTGGTACGTGGCCGTGCAGCACTGGTTCGGGGGCGTTTGGTCCTTCTGGCCGATCGTGGGACTCGTGGTGGCGCTGATCATTGACGTGTCGCCGGCGGGCGGCAGGCGGCGGTGAGAGGGGCGGCCAGGCGGGGCTCGCGGAGGGTATGATGCGGGCGCGGCCGCCGGTGGGAGGCTTCGTACGATGCCCATCCTGACCCATGCGCAGGCCCGCGCCTGCTACGACCGCATCGGAGCCTGGCAGGACACGCAGCGCTTCTACGAGGGCCCGGCCGTGCGGGAGGTGGTCCGGTACGGCGGCTTCGAGAGCGCGGGCTCCGTGCTGGAGCTCGGCTGCGGCACGGGTCGCCTGGCGGAGACGCTATTGGACCGCCGCCTGGAACGGGAGGCCCGCTACGTCGGCCTGGACGTGAGCCCGACCATGGTCGGGCTCACGCGTGCCCGGCTGGCGCGGTTCGAGGACCGGGCGCGGGTCCTCCTCACGGACGGCTCGCCCGAGCTGCCGTTCGAGGCGGGGAGCTTTGACCGCTACCTGTCCACCTACGTCCTCGACCTCCTGTCGCCTTCGGACATCCGCACGGTGCTGGCCGAGGCGCACCGGGTCCTGGTCGAAGGGGGCCGCCTGGCGCTCGTGAGCCTCACGCACGGGGCGACGCGGCCGGCCCGGGCGATCGAGACGATCTGGACCCGGATCCACGCGTGGCGGCCCGCACTCGTCGGCGGCTGCCGCCCCCTGGACCTGCGCGCGCTGGTCTCCGGGCAAGGCTGGACCGTCCAGCACCGGGCGGTCGTCACCGCTTTCGGGATCTCGTCGGAGGTGCTGGTGGCCATGCGCGTCGCGGGTACTGCCGCCGGGCCTACCAGGGGTTCGCAGGGATCCGGCGCCGGGGACGGCTGAGCCGAAGTGGACAGCCCGGCGGGTGCCGCGTCCCCGCGAGGACGCGTGCACGGCTCAGCTCTTGGCCCGCCCCAGCGCGCGCGTCTCCTCGTCGTCCAGGACCGGTGTCACCTCGCAGTCCATGATGCTGTTCCAGTTCAGGACCCAACCGGCCACGGCCGAGGCGTCGTCCGACTCGCAGATGGCCACTCCCGTGAAGCTGGCCACGTCGTGCCACCGGCCGATGAGGCGGACCGCGTCGCCCAGGTCGGCCCGATCCTCCTCGGGGGTCATCTGGCTGAACGCTTCGAGCACCTCGTGCCGCTTGTCCTCGTGCACGCGCCAAGTCACCATGAACTTCATGTCCGGCTCCCGGCTTGGGTGATGAGAAAGGAGCCCAAGTCTAGTCGCCGAAGCACGCTTAATCCAGACTGACATTCATTCCGAGAGCCCGCGCTTCTCGAAGCTGTGCTCGACCGCGTCCGCGGGTGGACGCGCTCGCCGGGATTGGCGACCCGCGGCCGCCGGCCGGCTTCCTCTTGAGCTTTGCGGCCTCCCGGCTATGTTGAATATTGACCCCCCGACCGACCCACAGCCCGGGAGCAAAGCCATGATCCGTGTTCGCGATGTCTTTCAGATCGAGCCCGAGCACATGCAGGACGCCAAGGCGCTCGCAAATCGGATGTTCGCCGCGCTGGGGGAGGAAGGTCGAGGGCGCTTCACGCTGATGACCGACCTGGTCGCCGACTTCTTCACCCTGGTCTTCGAGTCGGATCACGAGGACCTCGCGGCCTTCGAGTCCGCCTTCGCCAGCACCATGTCGAATCCGGACGCCCGGGAGGTCTACGCAAAGTTCCGGGCTACGATCGTGAGCGGACGCCGGGAGATCTTCACGATCGTGGAGTGAAGGCGGGCCGGCGCGCGGACGTCGGCGCCTACTCTTCCCTCAGCGCCACCATTGGAGCGATCGTGGCCGCGCGCTGTCGTCCGGGCCGGCGCGCGTTGCCGCCCGGCATTCCCGCTCGCACATTTCCCTCCCGCCGGCCACCGGGCCCGCGGCCTCCCACGCACCGAAAGAGGTACGCGTGAAGCACATCAAGACCGTCGCTCCGGAGCGGGCCACGGGGCTCCGCGCCCTATTCTACCACTGGGTTCGCGGGCAGTACGGCGGCGTCATTCCCGGCGTGTTCCAGGTCCTGGCCGTCGACCTCGGCGTGGCCGGTCCGGCGGGCGCACTCTACCGCCATCTCCACCTTCGCAAGGCCTCGCCGCTCAGTCGCCTGCAGCGGGAGATGCTGGCCACCGTGGTCAACGGAAAAGTGGGCGGCGCGCCCTGACTGGGCCTGCATACGGCGGCGGTCCGCCGCCTCACGGGCGATGAGCACCTGAGCCACGAGTTCGCCACGACGTGGCCCGAGTACGATCTGGACCCACGGACCCGGGCCCTGCTCGCCTATGCCAGCAAGCTGACCGAAAATCCGAGCTTCGTGGACGACACCGACATCGAGAAGCTGCGGGGTGTGGACTGGGACGAGGGCGCCATCTGGGAGATCACGGCGCTGGCCTCCTTCTTCAACTTCACGGGCCGGCTCGAGGCCGCCTCCGGACTGCCGCCGGACGAGATCCCGGAAGGCGCCACCCTGGCCGAGGCCGGAGGGACCTGAGAACCAGGAGAGGGTCAAGTGATCGACTCCCACGAGTGCCCCCGCTGTCGAAAGGAGATGGACCCCGGCTACCGGCCGGATTACGGTTACGGCCAGGTGCGCCGAGAGGAGTGGGCCTCCGGCAAACCGCAGCGGAGCTTCTGGTTCGGCGTCAAGACCCGGGACCTGGAGCGACTGCCCGTCGTGACATACCGGTGTCCCGGATGCGGTTACCTGGAGTCCTACGCCCGGCCGGAGTAGGCCTCCGCTACCCGATTCTCCAGCGTGGACGATCCATGAATACCCGACGCCAGTTCCTCATCCGCGCCCCCGTCGGCCTGGCGGGCTTCGTCGCCGCCTGCCGCGGCGGGAAATCCGGGGCCCCCGGCTCCGCCGATGCCGCTGCCGGCGCGGCCGGAGACACGACCCCCGGCGCCACGCCGGCCTTCAACACCTCCTCGGCCGCCGGGCCCGAGGTGTCGGCCGCCACCTTCGCCGAGGCCGAGAAGCTGGCGCGGGTCGAGATGACCGAGGCGCACAGGGAGATGGCGGCCGACAGCTGGCGCACCTCCATGGCCGGGCTCGTGGAGCGGCGCACCGGTCCGCGTGAGCTCGGGCTGGAGGAGACGCTGGCCCCGGCCACCGTGTGGGACCCGGTGCTTCCCGGCATGAAGGTGGGGCCGTCCCGTGACCGCTTCGTGCGGTCCTCCGCCGACCCCGGCCCCCTGCCGGAGAAGGACGAGGACATCGCGTTCGCGCCGGTGTGGCGCCTGTCCCGCTGGATCGAAGGCCGGAAGCTCACCTCGGAGCGGCTCACGCGCATCTACCTGGAGCGCCTGAAGCGCTTCGACCCGAAGCTCCGCTGCGTGATCACGCTCACCGGGGACCACGCGCTCGAGCAGGCGAAGCGGGCCGACCGGGAGATCGCGGCGGGCCGGTACCGGGGGCCGCTGCACGGCATCCCGTGGGGGGCGAAGGACCTGCTCGACACGGCCGGAATCCCCACCACCTACGGAGCCGAGCCCTTCCGGGACCGCGTCGCCGAGGCCGACGCCGCCGTCGTGAGCCGCCTGAACGACGCGGGCGCCGTGCTGGTGGCCAAGCTCAGCATGGGGGCGCTGGCCCTCAACGACATCTGGTTCGGCGGGCAGACCATGAACCCGTGGCTGACCGAGGAGGGCGCCGGCGGCTCCAGCGCCGGGCCGGGCTCGGCCACGGCGGCCGGCCTGGTCGGGTTCGCGATCGGGAGCGAGACGCAGGGGAGCATCATCGATCCCTGCATGCGCTGCGGCGTGGACGGGCTGCGTCCCACCTACGGGAGAGTGCCGCGGACGGGCGCCATGACGCTGTGCTGGACGCTCGACAAGCTGGGTCCGATCGCGCGCGGCGTCGAGGACACGATGCTGGTCCTGCGCGCCATCGGGGGTCCGGACGCCGGGGACCCCGCCAGCCTGCCGGCCCGTCTCGACTACGACGCGGCCGCTCCCGTGAAGGGGCTCAAGGTGGGCTACTTCCCGGCCTGGATGAAGGAGCCGCCGGCCACCGACGTCGACCGGGCGGCTCTCCCGATGCTGCGGAAGCTGGGCCTCGAGCCGGTCGAGGTCTCGATCCCCGACTGGCCCTACGACGGGCTCAACGTGATGCTGTTCGCGGAGGCCGCGGCGGCGTTCGAGGAGCTCACCCTGAGCGGGAAGGTCGACGACATGCGGGCCCAGGTGCCCGATGCCTGGCCCAACCTGTTCCGGCAGTCGCGCTTCCTGTCCGCCGTGGACTTCGTGCAGGCCGACCGGCTGCGGCGGAAGGTGGCGGCCGAGATGGACCGGCTGATGTCGGAGGTCGATCTCCTCCTGGTTCCCTCGCTTCGCGACGAGATGCTGGTGATCTCCAACAACACCGGCCACCCGTCCCTCACCCTGCGCACCGGCTTCGTGGAGGTCTCGAAGGCGAGGAGTGACTGGGCGCCGAACCCCGCCCATCCTCTGCCGACCTTCTCGCCCCCACGGCGGGTGCCCTACGGCGTCACCCTGGTGGGCCGCCTGTTCGACGAGGGGACCCTGGTCCGGGTGGGTCTGGCCATGGAGCGCGCCGCGGGCGTGGCGGACGAGAGGCCGAAGGGGTTCTGAGGATCCGCGTATGAGCCTCTTCTATCGTCTCGCCTATGCGCTCGGAGTCACCCCCTGGGAGAAGGCCACGGACACGCACGGCCATCTCATCGCCCCCCTGCTGTACAGGGAGGAGGCCGGGTGCGAGCTTCCATACGGCCCCGCGCTGGACCTGGGTTGTGGAGCGGGTTACTGGGCGGTGGAGCTGGCGCGCAGGGGCTGGGAGGTGACCGGTATCGACAGCGTTCCCAAGGCCCTGCGCCGGGCGCGCGCGAGGACGAGGGCGGCTGGCGTCGAGGTTCGCTTCGTCCAGGGCGACGTCACCCGGCTCGAGGACGCCGGGGTCGGCTCGGGCTTTCGGTTCCTGTACGACCTCGGGTGCTTCCACGGTCTGACCGACGAGGAGAGGGTCGCCATGGGCCGGGGTGTGAGCGCCGTGGCCGCCCCGGACGCTACGCTGCTGGAGCTGGTCTGGAGGCCGGGCCGGAGGGGGCCCCTTCCCCGCGGAGCGAGCCCCGAGGATCTCGAAGCGGCGTTCGTCGGCTGGAAGGTGATGGGCGACGATCCTCTGGACGCCACGGCGCTGCCCGGACCTCTGCGCGACGCCGACCCCCGATGCTACCGCCTCCGCCGGGTGGCGTGAGGGACGCGAACGTCCGGTTCACCCGCGATCGGGGCTACGGCGACCTGGTGCGTGCGTGTCGGAAGAAGTCGGGGGGCGCGGCGCCGACGACCGGCGAGGGCGCTGGCATGGCGCTGGCAAGCGAGAGCCCCGACAGCGTGGAGCGAGCGTACGCTTTCGGCGCGGCCGGAGCTTAACAGGGAGCGTGACCATGACAGAAGGGAAGATCATCGCCGTCGTGGGAGCGACGGGCGCGCAGGGAGGCGGGCTGGCCCGCGCCATCCTGGACGACCCGAAGGGCGGGTCCCGCGTGCGGGCGCTGACCCGGAAGCCCGACTCGGACCGGGCGAAGGAGCTGGCACGGCTCGGGGCCGAGGTCGTCCAGGCCGACCTCGACGACCTCGCGAGCCTGAAGCGCGCCTTCCGCGGGGCCTACGGCGCCTACTGCGTCACGAACTACTGGGAGCACTTCTCGCCCGAGAAGGAGCTCGCGCAGGCGGCCAACATGGCGGAGGCCGCGAAGGCCGAGGGACTGAAGCACGTGATCTGGTCCACGCTCGAGGACACCCGAAACTGGGTGCCCCTCGACGACGACCGCATGCCCACCCTGATGGAGAAGTACAAGGTGCCCCACTTCGACGCGAAGGGGGAGGCGGACCACCTGTTCACCGACGCCGGCGTGCCGACGACCTTCCTCCTGACATCCTTTTACTGGGACAACTTCATCTACTTCGGCTCGGGCCCCCAGCGCGGCCCGGACGGCAAGCTGGCCCTGACGATGTGCATGGGCGACGCGAAGCTCGCCTCCATGGCGGTCGAGGACATCGGCAAGTGCGCCTATGGCATCTTCAAGGCGGGAGATCGGTACATCGGGAAGACGGTGGGGATCGCCGGCGGACACATCACCGGCGAGGAGTTCGCAGCCGCCCTCACGCGCGTGATCGGCGAGGAGGTCGTCTACAACTCGGTGAGCCCGGAGGTCTACCGCGGCCTCGGCTTCCCGGGCGCCGAAGATCTGGGCAACATGTTCCAGTTCAAGCGCGACTTCAACGACTACTACTGCGGCCGCCGGAGCCTGGAGGAGAGCCGGAAGCTGAACCCGGAGCTGCTTTCCTTCGATGCGTGGCTGGAGAGGTACGGGGACAGGATCCCGATCGAGTAGGCCGGCGGGCGGCCCCCGCCGGCACGCACGCGGGTTCGCGCGGGGGACCGGCGCGAGCGCACGCGTCCCGACGTGCCCGACGAAGGAGAGGACATGGCCATCGATCCGCGCCCGAGCCCGGGCACCCTGTCCGTGTGGGCGGGCGAGCCCGGCCGCCTGGACACGAACGCCACCCAGGTGCCGGTCGTCCACAGCGTCTCATTCGGCTACGACAACCTGGACGAATGGCTGCGCGTGGCGCGGGGCGAGGCGCCCGGACACAACTACGGCCGCAACACCAACCCGACCGTGGCCGCGTTCGAACAGAAGGTCCGTGAGCTGGAGGGCGCCGAGGCGGCCACCAGCGCGGCCACGGGCATGGGGATCATCTCGAGCGCCCTGTACGCGCTGCTGTCCCCCGGCGACCGGGTCGTGTCGATCAAGGACAGCTACGGGGGCACGAACCGGCTGTTCACCGAGTTCCTGCCCCGGTTCGGGATCGAGGTGGCCCTGTGCGATACCACCGACCACGAGGCCATCGAGCGCCAGGTGGCGGCCGGGTGCGAGGTGCTCTACCTGGAGAGCCCCACCAACCCGACGCTGAAAGTGGTGGACGTGGCCCGGCTGGCCGAGGCCGGACACGCGGCGGGGGCCGTCGTGATGGTGGACAACACCTTCGCGACGCCGATCAACCAGACGCCGCTGGAGCTGGGGGCGGACCTGGTCCTGCACAGCGCCACCAAGTTTTTGGGCGGGCACGCGGACGCGCTCGGCGGCGTCGCCTGCGGCGCGAAGGTGACCGTCGACCGGGTCTTCCACTACCGGGAGATCCACGGGGCGTCGCTCCACCCGATGGCCGCCTACCTCCTCCTGCGCGGGATGAAGACGCTGCACCTGCGGGTGGCCCGGCAGAACGACACGGCCCTGCGGGTGGCCCGCTTCCTCGAGTCCCACCCGGCCGTGGCGAGCGTCCACTATCCCGGCCTCGAGTCGTTCGAGGGCCACGCCATCGCCCTCCGGCAGATGCGCGGCTTTGGAGGCGTGCTCGCCTTCGAGCTCCAGGAGTCCAGCCTGGAGGCCGTCGGCGGGGTGCTGTCCCGGCTCCGCTGGGCCCGCCTGGCCGCCAACCTGGGCTCGGTGGAGACGGTGGCGGGTCCGCCGGCGACCACCAGCCATTGCGAGTGCACGCCCGCCGAGCGCGCCGCCATGGGCATCCCGGAGGGCCTCATCCGATACTCCGTGGGAGTCGAGGACGCCGAGGACCTGGTGGCGGACCTGGAGCGGGCGCTCGGAGGGCTCGGTGGGTAGGGGCGGGCGGGCCGTCGGAGATGACGTGCGCCGCCACGCGAGCGATTCGAGAGAAGAGGTGGAGATGCGGCGCGATGGCTGGATGCCGGCGATCATGACCCTGGGGCTGGCGGCGGCCCTCCTCGGGTGCGGAGGGCAGGGCGCCCGGAACGAGGCTGGCGCCGCGCGCGCCGACACGCGCCCGGACACGCCGGGGGTCGACTCCGACTCGGCCTACGCGGCGCTCCAGCGTCGGGGCTCCTCGCCGATGGCCATGGGCGTGGACCAGTACACCTCGGCGCACCGCTTCGACGACCTCCCCGACGGCGGACGCATCGAGCTCCAGCGGGAGGTCGAGGACCCGGCCGGCGTCGAGCGCATCCGGGAGCACCTGCGTCACATCGCGGCCGCCTTCGCCGCCGGGGACTTCCGGATCCCCGCCTTCGTGCACGACCGCGCGGATGTGCCGGGCACGGACGTGATGACCGCGAAGCGAGCGGCGATTCGCTACGAGTTCGAGACGCTGCCGCGGGGCGCCGCCGTGCGGATCTCCACCAGCGATCCGGAGGCGGTCCAGGCGATCCACCGCTTCCTGGCCTTCCAGCGAGGAGACCACCACGCGGCCGGTCACGCCATGGGAGGCCACGCCGCGGGAGCGCACGCCACGGCCGACTCCACCTGAGAGGCGCTCCATCCATCCGCCGCTCCATCACCCGGGGCATCGTCCGTTCGATCGTGCTGGCGTTTCCCGCGGCCGCGCTGGTGGGTCTCGTGTACCGCTTTCCGGTGCCGATGGCCGGCTACGTTCGCGGCCCGCGAGCCCTGTTGTAGGCTCCCATCGCGGTCTTCTTCTATCTGATGTTCGGTGGCGTGATCGTCCTCGTGGTGGTCGGAGCGCTGGCGGGATGGGTGGCGTTCGCGGTGGGGCGTACCAGGCCCGCGCTGACCCCCCGCATGGAGTGGCTGCTTCCGTGGCTGCTTCCGGGCGTGGTCGCGGTGGGAGGCCCGGTGCTCCTCTCGATTCTCGAGTCGATCGTCGGGCCCTGGTAGGACCGACGGGCGCGGCGAGCCTCGTGCCGGGCTCGACAGGTGGGGCCTGACCGGATCCGGGCGGCGTGGACCCCGGCGCTCCGCGAGGTGGACTAGATCCGGCCCGCCTCCACCGCGCTCCGCGCCTGCTCGAGCCGCTCGGGCGTCCCGATCTCGAACCAGGGCGCGCCGGTGACGTCGTGGGGCCGGATCGAGGCGCCGCGGGCGGCCAGCTCCAGGTAGGCGTCCACGATCGAGAACACGGGGTCGGACCCGCCTCCTTCCCGCGTGTGCTCGTCGCCCCTCTCCGCCTGAACCTCGATGGCACCAGCCGCTTCCCCCAGGATTCCCGGCAGCTCAGCGGAGGCGACGTGCACCCCGGCGAAGGCACGCGCCACCACCTCGCCTCGCGCCTCGCGCACGGGCTCGTCCTCCCGGCCCATGAGTCCCGTCTCGTCGAACAGGAGACGGCGCGAGGAGGGGCGGTCCTGGACCGCCAGGGTGGCCAGGGCGCCCGAGCCGCGATGGGCCGCGAGGAGGGCGCCGAGGTCGAGGCCCGTGAGCACGTCCACGTTGTGGACGAGGACGGGGCGGTCCCCGTTGAACAGCGGCGCGGCCCGGAGGAGCCCGCCGCCCGTCTCGAGCGGGCGCTCGGGCTCGCGCGACAGGAGGAGCAGGGGGCCGGGGCCCGCGCCGCCGGTCCGGAGCTTCGGGGAGATCTCGCGCAGGTAGGCCTCGACGCGGTCGGCGAACGGGTGCGCGTTCACGACGATCCGCCCAGCTCCGACCTCGGCCAGGCGCCGGAGCACGTGGCCGAGGGCGGGCTCGCCGCCGACCTCGACCAGCGCCTTGGGCAGCCGCTCCGTCAGGGGCCGCAGCCGGGTGCCGAGACCGGCTGCGAACACCATGGCGTCGGGCCGGTCGGCCAGGCTCACCCGCCCGCCGCCCCGCCGTTGGGCCAGAAGGGCCGCTCCCGGTGGGTGACGTCCACGGTCACCTCCGGGAAGCGCTCGCCGATCGCGCCGCGGAGGCGCTCGGCCAGGTACACGGAGCGGTGCTGGCCACCCGTGCACCCGAAGGCCACGGCCAGGTCGGTGAAGCCGCGGGCCCGGTAGCGGGCCACCTGCTCGGCGACCAGCGCGGCGGCGTGCTCGAAGAAGGCTCCGCAGGCCGGCTCGGCCTCCAGGTAGTCCCCCACCGCCTGGTCCAGCCCGGTGAGGTCCATGAAGGCCTCCTCCCGGCCGGGGTTGGGCAGGGCCCGGCAGTCGAACACGAAGCCGCCGCCGTGTCCGGCGGGATCGGACGGATATCCGCGCCGGTAGCTGAAGCTGGTGACGTGCACCGTCAGGCCGCTCCGGCGCCGCTCCGCGGCGCTCTCCGTGCTCCACCGCTCGGCGATCCTGGCCAGGACGGCCTCGAGCTCCGGCGTCTCCACGGGTAGGCCGTCCGCCAGGATGCCGGCCACGTTGCGAGCCGCGTAGGGCACGCTCTCCAGGAAGCGGGGCTTGGCCTCGTAAAAGCCCCGATACCCGTAGGCTCCCATCGCCTGCATGAGCCGGACGAGCACGAAGCCCGGAAACAGCTCCAGGAAGGCGCTCCGGTCCATGGGCTCGAGGGCCGCCCTCGCATCCAGGTAACGATCCACGAGCTCCGCCCGGAAGGCGGCGGGGAGGTCGGCCTTGGCGTCGAAGAGCAGCGAGGCGAGGTCGTACTGCGGGGCGCCGCGTCGCCCGCCCTGGAAGTCGATGAACCAGGGCTCGCCCTCCCGGAGCATCACGTTACGCGACTGGAAGTCCCGGTAGAGGAAGTGGTCGGCCGGGGCACGCAGGACGAAGGCCGTGAGCGTGCGGAAGTCCCGTTCGAGCCGCGCCTCGTGGAAAGGGACGTGCGCCAGCTTGAGGAAGTGGTACTTGAAGTAATTCAGGTCCCACAGGATGGACTGCCGGTCGAAGGCCCGGTGGGGATAGGCCAGCCGGTAGTTCGCCACCCGATGGCCCTCCACCTGGAAGCGCGGCAGCCAGTCGACCACCCGCCGGTAGGTCTCGCGGATCTCCGCGGGGAGCGACGGTCCGCCGGCGCCGCCGGTGCTCGCGGCTTCGTCGGACCCGGTCGTGCGGGCCCGCTCGCGGGCCGCGCGCAGCGCGTCGAACAGGGTCACGTCGCCCAGGTCCTCCTCCAGCCACACGCCCGAATCCAGGTCCGCCGCCAGGATGTCGGGAACGGGAAGGCCGGCTTCCCGAAAGGCGCGGGCGTAGGCGACGAAGGCCCGGTTCTCCTCGCGCTCGGGTCCGTAGCCCCCGACGACCCCCCACCCGTCCGGCCCGATCAGCCTCACGTAGGTGCGGGCTGATCCGTCGCCCGCCAGCGTGGTGACGGTGACGGGGTCCGACCCGAAGTGGGATCGAAACAGACGGATGATCCGGTCGTGCATCACGGCTGGCAGGATACGCCGAAGGCGTGTCTCCGTACAGGCGGCGGCATCGGGGGTATTCCCAAATTAGGTCGACCAAACTAAGTTGTTCGACTCCACTGTCCCGCCGCGGAGTGCGGACGGGATCGTTCCATCCCACCAGGAGGTCTGAATGTCCCGCTCTCGCTCCCGGCGCCTGACGGCGCCACCCGGCTCCACCCGCGTCCGCCCCAGGTGGGGCGTGCTCGTCGCCGCCCTGCTCGCCTGTCTCCTCGCCCCGGGGGTTCGGGCGCAGGAGTCCGGCGCGGGGCAGGCGCTCACCGTGACCTCCTCGTCGAAGGAGGCCGTCCAGCACTTCTGGATGGCCTGGGACGAGCTCAACAACGTCAATCCGGCCGGAGCGGTCCCGCACCTCCAGCACGCCATGTCCCTGGATCCGAACTTCGGCCTCGCACACGTGCTGTACGGGTTCGGAGCGCCGGGCCTCAGTCCGGACGAAAGGAACGGGGAGGTCGATCGCGGCATGGAAATGCTGAAGGACGCTCCCGCCCAGGAGATGTTCCTCGCGCTGTCGTGGAGGGAATGGAACGCCGGGAGGCGTTCAGGCGCGATCGCGGCCACCCACGCCGCGGCCGAACTCGCGCCGGGCGACGCGCGGCTGGCGTTCCAGCTCGCGCAGCTCACCGCGCCGGGCTCCCCGGGTAGCGACCAGATCGCGAACATGCGGACGATCGTGCAGGACCATCCGGACTTCGCTCCTGCCTACAACAACCTGGCCTACGCCTCCTGGGCGGCCGGCGACCACGACGGAGCCCTCGCGGCGGTCCGCAAGTACACCGAGCTGCGATCGGACCATCCCAACCCGCACGACTCGTACGCCGAGCTCCTGCAGTGGAACGGACAGTACGATCAGGCGGCCGCCGAGTACCGGAAGGCCCTGGAGATCGATCCGTCCTTCTACGAGGCCTCGATGGGGCTGGCCGAGCTGAGCTGGCTGGCCGGCAAGCACGAGGAGGCCCGAAGCCACATCAAGGACGCCCTCGCCACGGCTCCGCAGGGGACGCCGCGGGTCCAGGTGGAGCGCGCCCTGGCCCACGCTTACCTGATGGACGGCAAGTCCGGGGAGGCGATGTCGGGGTTGAACGCGGCGGCTCGTGACGCCGAGGCGTCCGGGAACAAGGACCTGGCCGCGGCGATCCACCACGAGCTGGCGGTGGCCGATGCCATGCTCGACAAGGGCAAGGGCATCGACGACCACCTGTCGGTGGCGGCTGCCCTCGGCGGCGCCGACACGCCGGGCCACCAGGCCTGGACCGCGCTGGCCTACTCGAGCGCCAATCGATCCGACGCGGGCGCCGCCCTCGACCGGCTGCAGAAGACGGGGGCGGGGAACGCCGGACTCCTGAGCTTCGTGCGCACCGGTCGCGCCATGATGCTCCACAACGCCGGGCAGCACGAGGAGGCTCTGACGGTCCTGGGAGAGCCCGGGGATGACATGGGACGGTCCGTGGAGGCCACGTGCCTCAAGTCCACGAAGCGGGGCACCGAGGCCAGGAAGATGAAGGCGGACCTCACGGGGAACCCGAACTTCAGCTTCTACGACGCGGTGCGCAGCCTTGCCGTCCTCCGCATGAGCAAGGTCTGAACGGAGCCAGGGAACGCCGGACGGACGCGTCCGGGTCGGAGGAGGCCGGGCCCCCGGGGCCCGGCCTCCCTCCGTTCAGTCCTCGTCCGCGCAGAGCTTCATCGCCAGCTTCGCGCTGGTGTCGATGTGGCCCCGGTATATCCCCGGCGTGTTGAACGGCCGAGTCCCTGGCGTACGTCCCGGCCCCGCGGGCCGGACCCGTCCGACCCGGGCTCATCGTAAGCGGGGCTCGGCACCGGGACGAGGGTCGGCGCGAGCTGCCGGGCCGCGACGAAAAAATCCGGCGTCACCGGGCCCGGAAGACGGCCCGCGTCTTGCCCGGGCGAAGGACGGAGCACCCGTGGTGCTCGGATGGGGCCCGGCCGCGATCCCGGCCACCGGGGCGGTCTCGCCGCGTGCCGCCCCGTTCCTCCCGCTCCCCTGTCATGGCGGGCATACGCACGGTGCGTAATCTACCGTCGCTGCGAGTGTCATGGCGCTCTCGGCCCCCGTGGCCCCGGTGAGCGGGTCCATCGCGGTCCTCGGAGCGGGCGTAGCGGGACTGGCGGCCGCGGCCGAGCTGGCGCGCGCGGGCCGCGAGGTGGTCGTCCTCGAGGCCCGGGAACGCGTGGGTGGGCGCATCCACACCCTGAGGCCCCCGGGGGACGGGCGGCCCGTCGAGCTGGGAGCCGAGTTCATCCACGGCGAGCCGCCGTCCCTCCTGTCCCTGGCGCAGACGGCCGGAGTCGCCGTCGAGGAGAGCACCGGCGACTTCCGCGAGCTCGAACGGGACCGGCTCCGCCTGCCCGCCGCGGGCGGCTCGGGCGCCGAAGCGCTCTTCGACCGGCTCGGGGAGGCCCTCGAAGGAGAGTCGGTGGCCGATTTCGCCGCGCGGGCCCTGGGCGGCCAGGGTCACGCCGCAGCGCGGCGACGTGCGCTGGCGTTCGTGGAAGGGTTCCATGCCGCGGACGCCCGGTGGGTCTCCGCCCGCTCCCTGATCGGCGCCGGTCCCGAGGAGGCCGAGCGCAGCTTCCGCCTCCCCGAGGGCTACGATGCCTTGCCCCGGTGGCTCTGCGCGATGGCCGAAGGCTCGGGAGCCGAGTTCGTGCTCGGCTCCCCCGTGACCCGGATCGACTGGGAGCGCGGGTCGGTCACCGTGCAGTCCGGAGGGCGACCCTACCGGGCCGCACGCGTCCTGGTGACCCTGCCGCTCGGCGTGCTCCACGCGCCCTCCGGGGTTCCGGGAGCCGTCCGCCTCGAACCGGAGCCTTCCCGCGCGCGCCGGGCTCTGGAGCGGCTGGCCATGGGCTCGGCGTGCCGTGTAGTCCTGCGCCTCGAGCCCCCCCTGCCCGCGCAGCTGCCGGGCTTCGTCATAGGTCTGGGCGGCGACTTCCCGGTGTGGTGGACCGGGCCCGGGCGAGGCACCGGGACGGAGGGCGTGCAGCTCACCGGGTGGACCGGGGGGCCGTCCGCGCGTCAGCTGGCGGGCCGACGGGAGGAGTACGTGGTGGAGCGCGCCCTCGACTCGCTGGCGACGCTGCCGGGGATGGAGCGCGAGGCGATGGAGAGCCGCCTGACCGGGGCGTGGACGCACGACTGGCAGTCCGATCCCTACGCCCGGGGCGCCTACAGCTACGTCCCGGTGGGCGGCCTCAATGCGGCGGAGATCCTGGCCGAGCCCGTCGAGGACACCCTGTTCTTCGCGGGGGAGGCGCTCGCGGCTGGCCCCGGGCGTGGTACGGTGCACGGGGCCCTGGACAGTGGCCGCCGGGCGGCGCGCAGGATCCTCGACGCCGGGGCGAGCTGAGGGCCGACCGGCGCCGCACCCCGGGGGCGCCGCGTCGGCCGGGTGCTCGTCACCGCCCACCGCTTCCGGCCGGGGGCCCGAGCTTCCCGACCACGCTCGCCAGGAGCTTCTTCGGGTCGTAGAGGCGGCCGGCCTTCATCACGAGTCGCACGTTTCGGGTGCTCCGGATGTCCTCGAGCGGGTTTCCCTCCACGACCACCAGGTCGGCCCACTTCCCGGGCTCGATCGTGCCCAGCTTGTCCGACACGTTGATGCCCCTCGCACCGCCCAGGGTGGCGGCCCGAAGGGTGGCGGCGGGCGGCACGCCGCAGCGCACGTAGGCCTCCAACTCGCGGTGATAGCCGAAGCCGGGCAGGAACTCTCCCCAGCTCGGATGATCGGTGCCGACCCCGAGCCGGCCGCCGCCGTGATAGTAGGCATCGAGGAGCGCGCACTTGGCGCGGTAGATGCTGTCGAACGCGGCGATTCCGGGCCGCGGATGGGCTTTCACCCAGGCCTGGACCTCTGGCGTGAAGAAGCGGCGCTCGTCGGTCCAGTAGTCGAACAGCGAGTCCCGGTGCGGGGCGAAGTATCCGTACGCGGTGAGGGTGGCGTCGAAGGTCACGCCGTGGCGGCGGAAGAGCGCGACCTCCTCCATGTAGCCCGGAGTGGCCGGCGTCATGCGAGCCAGGGACGCGTACGCGGTGCGGGTCGCCGGGAAGGCGTCCCCGCCGATGAAGTGCTCGACCCGGTCGATCCCCATGAGCACCGCGTCCCGCGGGTTCACGACGTCGTGGTAGCCGGAGCCCAGGTGGCCGGTGACCGTGAGCCCGTGAAGGTGGGCACGCTCGATGAGCCACCGGAGGTGCTCGGCGTCGATGATCTTGGCCTTGAAGCCGCGGGCGCCGTGCTCGGCCCAGTAGTCGACCTCGGCGTCGAGCGAGTCGCGGTCGATCGCCTTCGGGTCCCAGCCCGGTCGCGCGTAGCCGAAGTAGGGACCCGAGTCGTAGATGCGGGGGCCGGCTTCCTCGCCCCGGTCGATGCGCTCGCGCAGCCGCATCATCCCGACCGGATCGTACTCCCCCGCCGGAAAGGTCGAGGTCACGCCGTTGGCCAGGTACACGGTGGGCTCGACCAGGAACTCCTCGGTGCGCTTCCGGCCCATGAGCTGGACGTTGTAGTGCGCGTGCAGGTCGAAGAAGCCCGGCAGGATCGTCTCGTCGTCGGAGAGCGTCACCACCCGCGCCCGCGCGAGATCCAGGTCCGGGGCGCTGTCGTCGACCACGAGGAAGATGCCGTCGCGCACCACGATGCCGTGGTTGCGGACGCGCGCGTGGCCGGTCCCGTCGAACAGCCACCCGCCCCGGATCACCATGGGCGGGTCCTGGGCGCGCCCGGACCGAGGAGCCGCCGCGGCGAGCACGGTCGCGGCGAACAGGATGGTTCCGAGCGACGCCGCCACGGATGGGGACGCGGGAGACGGGTGGAAACGTGGCCGGGCTTCTCGCATGGCAGCCGCTCCGGTGCAGGATCGAGGCAGGGTCTGGACCCACCGTAGGGTCCTTTCCGCCTTCCGGCCAGACCCGGGCGCGGCCCGCCGAGCCGCCGGGCTAGCCCCCCGCGTTGCCGGGTCCGCCGCGCCCGGCACATGTTGACGGTCGCCGTGCCGTCGTCGATCGGGCGGCGGCTGCCGGCGAGCCCGCTTCACCGGAGGCACGGATGCGACCCCGACTCGGCACGCTGCTCGTCCTGCCGCTCCTCGTACTCGGAACCTCCTTCCCGCGCGGAGCTCCGGCCGCGGCCATGCTCGGGGCCGGACTGGATCGCCCGGCCCCGGTCCGCGATACCACCGGCTATCCCGGCGGACCGGCGCGGGGCTGGCTGGTGATCGTGGGCGGCAATCTCCACGATCCCGCCATCATCCGCCGCTTTCTGGAGCTGGCCGGCGGGCCCGACGCACCCCTCGTCATGATTCCGACCGCCTCGGAGGGAGACCAGTTCGGCCTCTCCTTCCCCGGCCTTCAAAAATTCCGGGACGCCGGTGCCACGAACATGGTCCTCCTCCACACACGGGACCGGGCGGTGGCCAACACGGACAGCTTCGTCGCGCCGCTCCGGCACGCGCGGGGGGTGTGGTTCTTCGGCGGCCGGCAGTGGCGGCTGGCGGACGCTTACCTGGGAACGAAGACCGAGGCGGCGATCGACTCGGTCCTGGCGCGCGGCGGCGTGGTGGGCGGTTCTTCCGCCGGCGCCACGATCCAGGGGTCCTTCCTGGTCAGGGGCGACACGAAGACGAATACGATCATGATGGGAGACCACCAGAAGGGGTTCGGCCTCCTGCCCGGCGTGGCGATCGACCAGCACGTCCTCGTCCGGAACCGGGAGTTCGACCTCGTTCCGGTCATCGAGAAGCACCCGGACCTGCTCGGCATCGGGCTCGACGAGAACACGGCCATCGTGGTCCACGGGAGCCGCTTCCAGGTGATCGGCCGGAGCTACGTGGCGATCTACGACCCCACGCGTCGGCTCGACTCGGGCGGACGCTTCTACTTCCTTCGGGTGGGAGACAGTTACGATCTGACCACGCGGACGGCGTACCGTCCGATCCAGGTGGAGCGTCCGCTGGGGCGGGTCGAGCAGGAGGGGTGGGGATCGGACTCGGCCGACGGGGGATGAGCCCCCCGGCCGGCCGGGCCGATCGTTCGGGTCCGTGTGCGGCCGTAGGTGCTCAGCCGCTCGTGCAGGACAGCGTGGCCGTGAAGTCGGCGTCCGCCGTCTGGTTCGACGTCACGTCCACCTGTGACGGCGACGGGGTGGAGGTCACGCTCAGGCGGTCGCCGTTCGAGAAGCTGAAGCTCGACATCGCGCCCAGCGTGTAGCCGTCCTTCGGCAGGTCCTGGATCGCGTACGTCCCGTCGGACGTGCCCGCCCCGGACTTCACGTAGGCCGCCCCGTCCGAGTCGGTCGTGCTCCGGGCGGTGGCCTGCGGGATGAAGAACTTCGTGTAGAAGTCCGCCTTCGTGATGGAGTGCCCGCCGCACTGCAGCGGGAAGGCGCCGGTGGCGGAGTCGGACGCGGCCCTCACGGTGATGCCACCGGCGATCTTGCCGGTGTCGGTGGACTCGTCGCTCCCCACGAGAACGGGCTGCAGCGACACGTTGCCCGCCGCGGTGGCCCGGACGCTCCGCGCCAGGTCGAAGTCGACGAGCAGCGTGTTGGATCCCGACGCTGCGTCGAACGAGCCGCCCGCCAGGTGCACCTTCACGCCCGCGTCGCCGCCGCACACGGGGCACTCCAGGGTCGCCGAGACCGAGGCGCTCGCCCCGGGGAGGGTGAGGCCCGCGCTCGTCCCGTACACGGTCCCGTCCTGCATCTCGACGGCGGCGTCGCCCAGGACGACGTACACGTCCGAATAGGAGCCGGCGTCCACGTCGGCCGCCGACACCAGCGTCGCCCGATCTCCGCCCGTGAGCGACGTGAGCCGAATCATCCCCGACGAGGAGCTGGTCAGGTCGACCCGTCCGCTCGGGCCCATGGCGTACACCTTCGCCACGGACACCCAGGCAGATTTCACGCTCCCCGAGGCGTCGTGCATCTTCACCGTCAGGCTGGCCTGTCCCGGCCCGGTGCCGCTGCTGCACGCCGACACCGCCAGGACTCCGCCGGCGAGGATCGCTCCGATGGTACCACGATTCCAACCACGTTCGTTCGAGAAAATGCCACACCTCCATGCTGTCGTCTCGATTCGATCTCGCTTCGTGCGCTTGACGAGACGCCCTGGCGGGCCGTCACATGGAGCGGCTAGCGATCCTCCCTTCCCCCGGCACGCGGGAGCGGCCCATGCAGGTGACGTCCTTCGAGATGGAGCGCTGGCAGTCGCTCCACGAGCACGCGGTCCGGCTCAACCTCTCCGAGAGCGGCGTGCATCCGCTGTCGGTCGCCGAGCTGGCGGGGATCGCGGGGGTCGATCCCGGCCCGGTGCGACTCGGCTACACGCAGACGAACGGCTCGCGGCGGCTCCGTGAGCGGATCGCCGCCCTGTACCCGGGCGCGGGGCCAGACAACATCCTGGTGACCACCGGAGGCGCGGAGGCCAACTTCCTGGCCACGTGGGCCCACGTGCAGCCCGGGGATCGCGTCGCGATCGTGGTTCCCACCTATGGCCAGACGCCGGGGTTGGCCCCGGCTTTCGGGGGCGAGGTGCGGAACATCCCGCTCGTGGAAGCCAGCGGATGGCAGCCGGAGCCGGGGTCGGCCGAGGCCGCCGTCGGCCGGGAGGCGACCCTCGTGGTGGTCACCAACCCCAACAATCCCACGGGTGCCGTCCTGGCGGAAGAGGCGATCGAGGAGATCGTCCGCGCCGCGGCCGAAGCGGGGGCGTGGATCCTGTCCGACGAGGTGTACGCGGGCGCGGAGGTCGAGGGGGAGCGCACGCCGAGCCTGTGGGGCCGGTGCGATCGGGTCCTGATCACCGGCTCCCTGTCCAAGGCCTACGGGCTGCCCGGCCTCCGGATCGGCTGGCTGGTGGGCCCCGAGGCCGAGATCGAGCGGCTGTGGGGCTACAAGGACTACACGACCATCGGTCCCTCCGCCCTCTCCGACCACCTCGCCGCCGCCGCCCTGGAACCGGGGGCGCTCGCCGTCATCCTCGACCGGACCCGTCGCATCGTGCGGGCCAACCTGGACGTGATGGAGGCGTGGGTGGGCGGCTCGGAGGGACGTCTCACGTGGCGGCCGCCCGACGCCGGCGCCATCGGCTTCGTGGGCTACTCTGCCGATGTGGGCTCCTCGGAGCTGGCCGAGCGGCTGCGTGCGGAGGACGGGGTGCTGGTCGTGCCCGGGGACCAGTTCGGCCTGGACGGTTACCTGCGCGTGGGCTTCGGCATCGAGCGCGGTCCCCTGGAGGCCGCCCTCGAGCTGGTCTCGGCGCGCCTGGAGGCGCTCGGAGCGGGCTGAGGCCGGGTCGCTCCCCGGAACGACCCGGCAGAAAGCGGACGTGGAGGCCTCGGCCGGCGTGGTCCGATTGGTCCGCCCCGCGGTGTCCGCTTACATTCGGCACGACCATGCTTCGACTTCACCCGTACACCTACCATCGCCCCTCGACGGTGAGCGAGGCGCTCACGCTGCTCGCCGAGCACGCCGGCGATGTCATGCCCATCGCGGGCGGCACCGATCTCGTCCCCAACATGAAGCACAGGCTGTTCACGCCGGGTCACCTGGTCGCCCTCAAGGGCGTCGAGGAGCTGCACGGCATCGAGGCGACGGGGGACGGCGGGCTCCGGATCGGGGCATGCGAGACCCTGGATGCGGTCGCGTCCGACCCGGTGGTGGGAGAGCGCTACCCCGCGCTGGCCCGTGCCTGCGCCGAGATCTCGGGTCCCCAGCTCCGACGCATGGGCACGATCGGCGGAAACCTGTGCCTGGACACGCGCTGCACGTATTACAACCAGACCTTCTTCTGGCGGAAGGCGCTGGGTTTCTGTCTCAAGAAGGAGGGCCAGACCTGCCACGTGGTGCCGGGCGGCACCCGCTGCGTGGCGGCTCACTCGGCGGACACGCCCCCCATGCTCATGGTGCTGGGCGCCGCGGCCGAGATCGCGGGCTCCGATGGTCGGCGCACGCTCCCGGTGGAGGAGTTCTTCACGTCGGACGGGGTGTGGAATCGGCGCATGGAGCCGGGCGAGCTCGTTACGGCCATCCTCCTCCCGCGCCCCGCCGCCGGGACGCGGACGTCGTTCCAGAAGCTTCGTCAGCGCCAGGCCATCGACTTCCCCATTCTCAACCTGGCCGTGGCGGTCACGCTGGATGAGGGAGGCGTGATCCGTGAGCTGCGCATGGTCGCATCGGCCATGAACTCCTATCCGCGGCTCATCGGGCGCGTCCAGGACGCCGCCATCGGGAACCGGCTCACCCCGTCCGTCATCGACGCGGTGGCCGAGCAGGCCTACCGGCAGTGCCACCCGCTGGAGAACCTGGTGGTGGACAAGGAATGGCGGCGCGCGATGGTCCCGGTGCTGGTCCGCCAGGCCCTCGGCGAGATCGCCGCGTGAGCCGGTGAGGCGGCGCGCCGGGCCCGCCCGGGCGCCGGCGATCCTGGCGGCCGCGGCGATGGCGCTGGCGGCCTTCGTTGCCCCGATCGTCCCGGCACGCGCACAGGCGCCGGCTCCCGCACGCTCGCCCGACCCGGCGGCGGCCGCGCTCGCGCCGGGGCCGACCGCATCGGACAGCTCGGACGGCGCCGGCCGCCCCTCCCTGTTCCGGACGTCCGACCTGGCCTACGCCGGCGTCGTCTTCGGCGGCGTCCTCCTGATCGAGCCTCTGGAGGGGTTCGAGCGCAGCGTCCGGGCCCACACGCCGTCCGATCCCACCGGCTTCGACAGGACGTTCGTGGACGCGGGGGACGTGGCCGGGAGCCCGTACCTGGACCTGGGGCTGGCGCTGGCCGCCTGGGGAGGGGGCAAGGTCGCGGGCAGCCCCGGAATCGAGAAGGCCGGGCTGGACGCGGTGGAGACGCTGGTGGCGGCCGACGCAGTGGTGCTGGGCGGGAAGATCCTCCTGGGCCGCCGTCGCCCGTACGCGACCAGCGACCCCGACCAGTTCTCGCCCCTGGCCTTTCACGAGGTGAACCAGTCCTACCCGTCGGGACACGCGGTCCGCGCCTTCGCCCTGGCCGCCGTCGCGGTGGCCGACTTTCCGGATCAGCGCTGGGTGCCGTGGGTGGCGTGGCCCGCGGCTGCGGCGACGGCCGCCAGCCGGGTCGTGGGCCGGGACCACTGGGTCACCGACGTGGTGGGCGGGGCGGCGCTCGGCATCCTGAGCACCCGGGTGATCCTGCGCCTCGACGCACGGAGGGGCCGCGGCGGCTCCTCCTCGGGGCGCCGCGCCCCCTCCTTCGCGCTGCTCCCGGTGCCCGGAGGCGCCGGGGCCGTGCTGGACCTGCCCCTGCGCTAGGCCCCGCCTCCGAACACTCCCAGGATCGACCGGGCGAAGTCCACGACCGACTGGATCGCGTCCACCAGGCTCCTGAGCGCCTGGCGGTCCTGGTCGGTGAGGGCAGAGCCGTCCGGCTTCGTGAAGGTGGGCTGGCTCACCGTGCCGCCGATGAGGATCACGGTGGAGCCCCGGTAGTCGACCTTGCCGTCCAGCGTCCCGTCACCGGCCACCGTCACGTCCACGACGGCCGTGTCGGAGCCCTGCGTCACGGCGAGCTTCAGGGATTCCGAGGTGGCCTGCCCGCTCGAGACGTCGAAGCTGCCGTCGCCGTCCAGCGTCAGCGTGATGCCGCCCGAAGCGAGCTCGTAGTGCGTGGTGCCCGTGACCGTCGACGATCCCGCCGGAAGCGAGACCTGCTGCGACAGGGTGAAGTCGAGCCGGTTCGTTCCGTCGGTGATGTGTCCGCCGGCGCTCGCGGAGAGCTGCGTATCCCCGGACAGGACGATCGAGCCCTCCACCGTGTAGTCCGCCAGGGTGATGTCCGAGGAGCCGGCCGTGTTCACGACCTTCACGCCGAGCAGGAGTCCGCTGGTGCTCGTGCTCTGGTCGGTGAGCTCGATGTAGCCGAGCTCGTTCAGGGGCAGCGCGGGCTTCTTCGTCACCGGGTCGACGGCGTAGTAGACGAAGCGGATCCCGTTCGAGGGGGCGCCGGCCCGGCTCGCGTCCACTTCGTAGGCGCCGGTCGACGCGTCCCACACGAGGGTGGATCCCATGAGGCTGTCGGGCAGCAGAAGGCTGAGCCGCGGGGCGGGCACCTCGCTGGAACCTCCCACGCCGCCCAGCTCGCGCGTCATGGCGCGCACCTGGCCGAGGTCCAGGGTGGGCCGCAGCCCGTCGCCGAGGAAGAACCCGGCGACCGAGGGCAGGCCCGAGCCCCCCGAGAGCGCCCCGGACACGAGCGCGAGGGAGGGGGCCAGATTCGGATCGGACCCGGATGTGGACGTCACGGTGCTGGCCTTCTGGGCCGTGGCCTGCGCGTCGAACGCCGGCGAGCCGCCGGGCCCCGTGGCCGACTCGCTGCACGCCGACAGCGCCACAGCGGCCGCGAGGACGGTGCCGCGACGGAGGAACGAACGCGGATCGTTCACTGAAGTCATCTCCTGCCAGGGTGGTTCGTCGGCATGTCCCGCAACTTTCCCGCGGGGGGACGCGCGGTGTGGGCGCCCCCGTGCGGGGGGCGGCACCGGTGCGCATCGAGCAAGACGCGCACCGGGCGCCCCGTGTGGTCGTAAGAGGCTGCCATGACATCGCTTAGATGGGTCGTGACGGGCCCATGGAGTCCCTACGGGCCTGCCATTCCTGCACAGGTCGAGGCATCGTGCAAGACGCCGGGAGCGCTGCCCGCGGGCTCCCGAGCGGCGGTGTCGATCACGCCGCCCGCCGGCCCGGCCGCTGGTCCGAAAGCTGCGTCCCTGCCTACCCGCGTCCCATACGGTGACCCTGGGTCAGGGCAGCGACGTCGGCGGTCGTCCGCCGCCGGCCTCCACCCGGGTCGCCCATCCCCCAGAAGGAGGCGATCATGGCAGGTTTCACCCTTCCCGACCTTCCCTACGACTTCGACGCGCTCGAGCCGTACATCGATGCCCGCACCATGGAGATCCACCACGACAAGCACCACGCGGGCTACACGAACAAGCTGAACGCGGCCCTCGAGGGACACGAAGCGCTGGCGTCCAGGTCGATCGAGGAGATCCTGCGCGGCATCGACGGCGTGCCGGAAGAGATCCGCACGGCCGTGCGGAACAACGGGGGCGGGTACGCCAACCACTCCCTGTTCTGGACGGTCATGTCGCCGGATGGAGGCGGGGAGCCCGAGGGCGACCTCGCCGGCGCCATCGCCGACAGGTTCGGCTCCTTCGCCCAGCTCAAGGAGACCTTCTCGAGCACCGCGTCCGGCCGGTTCGGGAGCGGCTGGGGCTGGCTGGCGCTGGACGACGGTGGCGACCTGCACGTGTACTCGACGGCGAACCAGGACAGCCCGTACATGCGGGGGCACACGCCCATCCTGGGGCTGGACGTGTGGGAGCACGCCTACTACCTGCACTATCAGAACCGCCGCGGCGACTACGTCTCCAACTGGTGGAACGTGGTCGACTGGGCGCAGGTCGCGAAGAACTTCGAGGAGTCCCGCTAGCGACCCCCGGGAGCCCGGGCCGGATGCCCCGACCTAGGCCCCGAAGCTGATCCCGAGGTCCCGGGCGGTGGCCACGAGCTCGCCGTCCGGGTCCACGAACTTCCGCTCGCGCAGGGCCTCGTCCAGGGTGACCGGCTTCACGTGGTCCCCGACGAGGCCCACCGCGCATCCGAAGTGGCCCGCGGCCACGCAATCCACGGCCGCGGTCCCGAACCGCAGCGAAAGCAGGCGGTCGTAGGCGTTGGGAGAACCGCCGCGCTGCAGGTGGCCCAGCGTCAGGGCCCGCGTCTCCTTCCCGGTCGCGTCGGCCAGCTCGATGGCGATGCGCTCGCCGATGCCGCCCAGCCGGACCTGCTCCTCGCGCCCCGCGCGCACGGTCTTGGTGACCATCGGCCCGCCCACCGGGTGCGCTCCCTCGGCCACGCACACGATGCTGAAGTGGCGGTCCTGGGCCTCGCGGGCCCGGATCTTCTCGCACACGCGCTCGATCGTGTACGGGATCTCGGGGATGAGGATGACGTCGGCGGTTCCGGCAAGGCCGCTGTACAGGGCGATCCAGCCCGAGTGGCGACCCATGACCTCCACCACCATGACGCGCTGGTGGCTCTCGGCGGTCGAGTGGAGCTTGTCGAGAGCGTCGGTCGCCGTGTCCACGGCGGTGAGGAAGCCGAAGCTCAAGTCCGTGTAAGCCAGGTCGTTGTCGATCGTCTTCGGCACGCCGACCACCGGCAGGCCGCACTCGGAAAGGTCCCGGGCGATCCCGAGGCTGCCATCTCCACCGATCGCGATGAGCGCGTCCAGCCCGTGACCGCGGAAAGCCCGCAGGAACTCGGCCGAGCGGTCGTGCGTGCGCTGCTCCCCTTCCTCGCCGCGCTCCGGCCAGGCGAACGGGTTGCCGCGGTTCGTCGTGCCCAGGATGGTACCGCCCTCGTGCGTGATGCCCCGAACCCTGTCGTCGTCCAGCCGCACCAGCCCATTCTGGTCACCCTCCAGCAGCCCGCCGTAGCCGCGCTCGATCCCATACACCTCCCATCCGCGCCGCAAGGCAGCGAGCACGACGGCCCGGATCACGGCGTTGAGACCCGGGGCGTCGCCCCCTCCCGTATTGATCGCGATCCTCCGAATCGGCGAAGAGGAATCGGCCATCGTCCGCTCCTTTCACGTGGCGCGTGGTGCTGGATTCCGCGGCGACGCGGTACCCCAGCCGTGTGGGGATTCTTACACGGCCGTGCCGCGACATGGTAACCTTCTTGCACGTTTCGCTCCGGTCGATGGGCCGTCCCGCGGCGAGCGCGCGGACGGCCGCCCCGATGTCCACGTTCGGTCGGCGCGACGAAGGAGACCAGCCCGCATGACCCCCATCAAGCACCTGCTGTTCGGGGAGTCCGGAGAGGACGAGCCCGGAGTGCCCGAGCACGAGGATCCCGTCGAGCGTCTCCACCAGCTTCGCCGCGGGACGGAGGCGGCGGTCGCCTCTCTCCCGGACGAGCACCAGGCCCTGGGCCGCCGGGCGCTGGAGGCGGTTCGGTCACTCGAGACCTCCGTGGCGCGGGACGGGGAGCGCGCTCCAGGGGCGGCGAGCCGGGCCTCGAGCCGCGTGGCGCGCCTGCACTTCGACCTGGTTCGCCTGGCGGTCGGCGAGGAAGCGCCCGAGCTCGACCTGGACGAGGCGATCCGGGGCCTCGAGTCGGCGGACCGTGGCCCGGTCACCGACTCGTGACGGCCGCCTACCTGCGGACGGTCCTGTTCGACCTTGACGGGACGCTCATCGACTCGGCAGACCTCATCCTGGACTCCTTCCGCCACACGATGCGCGTGCACCTGGGCCGAGAGCTGCCGGATGCCGCGTGGCTGCGCACCATGGGGCAGCCCCTCGAGGCGCAGTTCCTGGACTTCGCGCGGAGCCCCGAAGAGGCCGAGGCGATGCTCGCGACCTACCTGGAGCACAACGCGGCCATGCACGATCGGCTGCTGCGCTCCTTCCCGGGCATGCGGGAGTACGTGGAGGGGCTGGTAGGCCGCGGATTCAGGCTCGGCATCGTGACCAGCAAGCGCCGCGAGGGGACTTTGCGTGGCCTGGAGCTGTGCGGTTTCGAGGTCGAGTGGTTCACGGCCGTGGTGACGGCCTCGGACGTCGAGCGCTTCAAGCCGGACCCCGAGCCGGTACGCCGCGCCCTGGAGGCCGCCGCCGAGGGGGAGGCGGGCCGCTCCCTGTTCGTGGGCGACAGCGTGCACGACCTGCGCGCGGGGCGGGCGGCGGGCACGCGCACCGGCGCCGCGCTGTGGGGGCCCTATAGCCGCGAGGAACTCGCGCCCGCCGCGCCCGACCACTGGCTGGAGGGGCTGCAGGCGCTGGACGCGGTGCTGGAGCGCGGCGACGAGTGAAGACGGGATTCCGGGTCGGCCGCAGGTCCGGCCTGGAGTAAAGCGGTCACGTAAAGCGCTTGAAGCGAGCCGGCACGGAGGGCGCCCGCGCGCGGTTGGCCGGTCAGCCGGCCGCGACCGTGGCCTCCTCACGCGAGGCCTCGTCCTCGGCGCCGCCGTCCCGGAACACCAGCTGCCCGTCCTCGCGTCCCACTCCCCGGAAGACCTTCGGGACGACCTCGTCCAGGGAGTGGACCAGGCTGAAGGTCACCTGTTCCCGCACCTGCTCCGGCAGGTCCTCCAGGTCGCCCTCGTTGGACGCCGGCAGGAGGATGTGCCGGATGCCCGCCCGGTAGGCGCCCAACACCTTCTCCTTGAGCCCCCCGATAGGAAGGACGCGGCCGGTGAGGGTGATCTCGCCCGTCATGGCCACGTCCGAGCGCACCGGGTGCTCGCCCAGGGCGCTGATCAGGGACACGGCCATGGCGATGCCGGCCGACGGCCCTTCCTTCTGCACCGCGCCGGCGGGGACGTGCACGTGCACCTCGTGGTCGCGAAGCCGCTCCTCAGGGATACGGAGCTCCGAGGCGTGGCTCCGAGCCCAGGTGAGGGCGGCACGGGCGCTCTCCTTCATGACGTCGCCGAGCTGCCCCGTGAGGACCAGGTTCTCGTTGCCGCGGGTGACGCTGGTCTCGACCAGCATGATGTCGCCGCCCGCGGGCGTGTAGTACATGCCGGTGGCCACGCCCACCGTGTCCTCCTCGAGCTTCTCCTCGGGATGGACCTTGGGCTGGCCCAGGAACTCCCGCAGCTCCTCCCGGGTGACCCGGACGTGGTCCGCTTCGCCCGCCGCGATCTTCCGCGCCGCCTTGCGAGCCACCGTCCCCAGCTCCCGCTCCAGGTTCCGGACACCCGCCTCGCGGGTGTAGCTGGCGATCGTCTCGCGGATGGCGTCGTCCTCCAGGTCCAGCTGCTCGTCGGTGAGGCCCGACTGGCGCACCTGCCGGGGGAGAAGGTAGCGGCGGGCGATCTGGAGCTTCTCCGCCTCCGTGTAGCCACGGAACTCGATGGCCTCCATCCGGTCCTGCAGAGGTCCCGGGATCTGTCCGAGCACGTTGGCCGTGGCGATGAACAGGACGTCCGACAGGTCGAACGGGACGCCCAGGTAGTGATCCACGAACGCGTCGTTCTGGGCCGGGTCCAAAACCTCCATGAGCGCCGCGGAAGGATCGCCCTGGAAGGAGACACCCAGCTTGTCGACCTCGTCGAGCAGGAAGACCGGGTTCTTGGTGCCGGCCCGCTTCATCCCCTCGATGATCCGGCCCGGCATGGCGCCGACGTACGTCCGCCGGTGGCCGCGGATGTCGGCCTCGTCGCGGGCCCCGCCCAGCGACACGCGCACGTACTCGCGGCCCATGGCCTCGGCGATGGACTTGGCGATCGAGGTCTTTCCCACGCCCGGAGGACCCACGAACAGGAGGATCGAGCCGGTGCGGTCATCATCCTGGCCTTCACGCGACTGCGATGCTTGCGCAGCGGTCTCCGGCTGCTCCGGAACGCCCGTCCCGCCGGTCTCAGGCTCCGCGGCCTGGCCCTCCGCCGGTTCCCCGGCTCCGGCGGCCCCGGCTCCGGCGCCCTCCGGCGGCGCCTCCTCCTCCGCGGCGGCCTCCTCCTGGCGCAGCTGCTGGAGCTTGCGCACGGCCAGGAAGTCCAGCACGCGCTCCTTGACGTCCTCGAGGCCGTAGTGGTCGCGATCCAGGATCTCCTGGGCCCGCTTGAGGTCCAGGCGGTCCAGCGTCCGCTCGTTCCACGGCAGGTCGACCACCGTCTCCAGGTAGGTGCGGATCACCTGCGCCTCGGCCGACTCCCGGTTGACCCGCTCCAGGCGACGGAGCTCCCGCTCCACCTCCTTGCGGGCCTCCTCGGAAAGGTCGAGCTGCTCCAGCCGCTCGCGCAGGTCCGCGATCTCCTGGGCCTCGGTGTCCTCGCCCAGCTCTTGCTGGATCGCCTTCATCTGCTCGCGCAGGAAGACTTCGCGCTGGCGCTCCCCGAGCTCCTCCTGAACCTTGCTCCGAATCTGCTCCTGCGCCTCCATGACCCCGATCTGGCGCTGCAGGTGGACGAGAAGCTTCCGGAGCCGATCCTCGACCGACAGCGTCTCGAGGAGCGCCTGCTTCTCGTCGACGTCCAGCTCGGTGTAGAAGGTGACGAGGTCGGCGAGCTCGCTGGGCGAAGAGACGCTGCCCAGCAGGTGATTGACGATCTCAGAGGGCACGCCGCGCAGCCGGCTGAGCTCGGTGGCCCGCTCCCGGACCTCGCGGTACAGGGCTGTGAACGCCGATTCCTCCGGGTCGAGCGGGGGCATGTCCATGAGGCGCCGGCACACCACCTCGATGAGGCCGTCGCGCTCGACGTACTGGAGCGCGGCGGCACGCGCCTCACCCTGGATCACCATCTGGATGCCGCCCGGCACCCGCTGCATCTGCGCGATCCGGCAGATGGTCCCCACGCGGTGCAGGATCGTCGGCACCGGCTCCTCGACTTCGGAGTCCTTCTGGGCCACGGCGAACACGAGCTTCTCGCCCTCCAGGGCGGACTCCACCCCGCTCAGGGTCTTCTCCCGGCCGGCGGCGATCGGGGCCGCCACGGCCGGAAACACGACGGTGCCGCGCAGCGGGAGGACAGGGAGCCTCAGGCGCGCCTCCGGCGAGAGCTCCAGGGGCGAACCCGATGGCGCTCCCTGCGACCCGGCATCCTCCCCCGACCCGGACGCGCTCTCCGGTCCCGTGGGGATGAACACGATCTGCTGCTTCTCGTCGCCTGTCGGATCCATGTCGCTCCGGCCTCGCGGCCCGTTGACGGAGTGGTCGAGCTCGTCGCGGCCCCTCGCACGGCTCGCTCGCCGTGCGACAGGCGGACCCAACGGGTGCACGTTCCGCGCCGTGCGAGGTCGGCCGCCGTTCCGGCGAGTGCGCCTTTCTGGCGCATCCAGCCGGGGGCCCGGCCCGAGGCTCCGCCAACACGGCACACCGGGTGCCCATCGGGTCACCAGCGGGACATCGACGGGGCCGAAGCCGCGGTGGACGGAGGGCGACGGGTTCACGATCGCGAGGGAAATGCGGGCCGCACCACCCGAACCTCGACCGCCCGAAGCGGTATGTGTACGTTCCTTCGGGGAGTGCCCGGCACGCTCCACTCACGGATCGCGGCCGTCAGGGCCCGATTCCATCGAACGTACGCGCGCTCGAGGCAGGCAGGCGAGTGAGCACTGAAGAGACCTACTTCCGCCGCGGGCTCGGCCTCAAGGACGAGATCCAGCCGCTCCTCGAGTCCGAGTACGGTAGCGCTCTGGTGAGCCTCATCCAGGCGCGGGGCCACCGCCTGGACGTGGGGCGTCTCCACTTCCGGCTGGCCGAGAGCTTCGGCTTCTGCTACGGCGTGGACCGGGCCGTCGAATACGCCTACGAGACGCGTCGGAAGTTTCCCGACCGGCACATCTTCCTCGTGGGCGAGATCATCCACAACCCGCACGTGAACCGCCAGCTCCGCGACATGGGGATCGAGTTCCTCTACCCCGACGACGACGGCCGTTTCGAGTTCGGGCGGGTGGGCGCCGACGACGTGGTCATCCTGCCGGCCTTCGGGGTGGGCATCGAGGACTTCGAGCGCCTGCGAGCCATGGACTGTGTGGTGGTGGACACCACGTGCGGATCCGTCCTCCTCGTGTGGAAGCGGGTGGAGAGCTACGCGCGGGACGGTTTCACCGCCATCATCCACGGCAAGCACTACCACGAGGAGACGCGCGCCACCAGCTCCCAGGTTCGCAAGTACCCGGAGGGAAGGTACCTGGTCGTCCGGGACATGGACGAGGCAGACCTCGTGTGCTCCTACATCCGGGGAGAGGGCGACCGCGAGACCTTCCTGGAGCGCTTTCGGGGCAAGCACTCACGGGGCTTCGACCCGGACCGGGACCTGGAGCGGGTGGGGGTGGCCAACCAGACCACGATGGTGGCCTCCGAGTCGCTGGCCATCGCCGACCGGCTGCACACGGCGATGGTGGAGCGCTGGGGAGAGACCGAGGGGGCGAAGCGGTTCCGGAGCTTCGACACGATCTGCTCCGCCACCCAGGACCGGCAGGATGCCGTCCAGAGATTGATGGTCGTGCCGCCCCACCTGATGGTGGTGATTGGCGGCTACAACTCGAGCAACACCAATCATCTGGCGCACCTGTGCGCTCAGAGCACGTGCACCTTCCACATCGAGGATGCCGCCTGCATCGAGCCCGGGCAAGCCACGATCCGGCACAAGGAGATCATGGGCCAGGCGCTCCTCACGACGCCTGGATGGCTGCCCGAGGGCGACGTGGAGATCGGGCTCACCGCGGGGGCTTCCACGCCGAACAGCAAGATCGGCGAGACGGTGGAGCGGATCCTCCGCCAGGCCGGGTACGACCCGGCGACCGTTCTTCAGGAGGCGGAGGTCGCGGGCTCCTGATCGTCGGCGTCCGCGCCCAGCGCCTCCGCGCCGACCTCGGTGTCGGCGGAGGCTTCGCGCCCGGCAGTCGCCCTCTCACCCGCCGGGTCGGGCTCGGCCGCCGGACCGGCCGCCGCCGGACCCGCGCGCGATCCCCAGTCCTTCACACGCAGGTCGACCTCCACACCGCCCATGACGGCCGCGATCCCGTTGTAGAAGATCGCCGCCACGGCCCCGAAGAAGCCTCCGATGAAGCCGTATACGGCCGGGAACAGCAGGAGGATCCATGCGCCCAGCCGATCCAGGCCGGTCTGCTCGGCGGCCGGGACCAGGTGGAGGCGGTCGAGGACGAACAGCGCACCGCCGATGAGGAGGCCCACGAGTCCGTACAGGAGGAGGGCCATCAGAAAGACCGTGCGGGCCCGGATGCGCCGGACGCGGACCCTCACGAGACCCCCGGAAGGCTGATCAGTCGCTCGACGGCGCGCATGTTGTCCTCGATCGTATTGTAGAAGTGGGGTGAGAAGCGGACGAGGTCCGGGCGGTGGTCGACGATGATCCCGGCTCGGGCCAGGTGCTCGACCGCCGCCGCCGGCCGGGGGTGATGCACGAGCACGATGGCCGAGCGTCGGTCCTTGGAGGGCGCCACGTGCGGCTCGAAGCCCGCCTCCCGCAGGCGATCGAGGAGGTCCTCGGCCAGGGCCGCGTTCCTCCGGCGGATGGCCTCGACGCCGATCTCCTCGATGACCTCGAGGCCTCCGGCCGCCGTGAAGGCGGCACCGGTGGCCGGCGTCCCCAGCTCGAAGCGGCGCGCATCCGGCCGGGCATCGGCCGCGCGCGGGTCGAAGGCGAACGGCTCCCTGACGCCGAACCAACTCAGCGGACCGGCGGCGAGGCGCTCGGCGAGGCCGGGGCGGACGTACAGGTACGCGATCCCGGGGCCGCCCAGCAGCCACTTGAGCCCGCCCGAGAGCAGGAAGTCCACGTCCAGCGCCGGTGCGTCGATCGGGATCTGGCCGTTGGATTGGTAGGCGTCGAGGAGGAAGAGGGCGCCGCGCTCGTGAGCGAGCCGGGCCAGCGCCGCCACGTCCTGGATCGCGCCGGTGGTGAAGAACACGTGCGAGGTGGCGACGAGGGCGGTGCGATCGTCGATGGCCTCCTCCCAGGCTTCGAGGGGCACCTCGAGCCCGTCGGGGCTCTCCAGGACCACGGTCTCGACGCCCCGCTCCCGTCGCCCGAGGAACTGGTAGAGGAGCGTGGGGAAGTCCAGCTCGCAGGTGACCACGCGGGGTCGACGCTCGAAATCGAGCGCGTCGGCCACCATCGTCAGCCCGGCCGAGATGCTGGGTACGAGGGCGATGCGGTCGGCCGCGGCGCCGACGGTGCGCCCGAAGGCGGCGCGAACCTCGTCGAGGCGATCCAGCCACAGCTCGTACCACGCGGAGGCTCCGAGCTCCATCCATTCCCGCTCGAAGCGCCGACGCTCGCGCAGGGATCGGAAGCCGAGCGCACCGAGCGAGTTGGAGTTCAGGTACACCTTGCTCCGGAGGATGGGAAACTCGGACCGATACCGCTCGGCCAGCTCCGCGCCGGTGGCGGAGGCTTCGGGGCCCGGCTTATCGTGGAGGCTCATGACTCAGGACGACAATCTCGGACCTCTCCTGGACCTCGAGCAAGCCGCCGAGCTCGAGGAGAGGGACCGGGCCAGGCCGATCCCGGGCGGCGAGCCCGAGTGTCCCGCGTGCGGTGCCCCCATGGTGCGTCGCGTGGAGCGCCATCCGTACCCGCGGGGCGGAAGCTCTCCCTTCCGGGTTCGGCTGGTGTGCACGGCGGAGGACTGCCGCCGGTGGACGGTCTACGATTGGTGAGGCCGCGGCCCCGGAGCCGGGTCGGGGCCCGGGACCGGGGGCCGGCCTCAGCGACGGGCCACCTCGAACTCCTGCGCCCGGAAGCGCTCGCCGTTCACGTCTCGGCTGCGCTCGGAGGCCAGGTATACGAACACGTCGGTGACCTCGTCGGGCGTGGCCACCGTGCCCGGGTCCTCCTCGGGATAGGCGGCGGCGCGCATCTCCGTTCGCATGGCCCCGGGGTCGACCGTGTTCACCCGTACACCGCTCCCGTCCAGCTCTCCCGCGAGGATCTCGGTGAGCGCCTCCAGCCCGTTCTTGGAGACGCAATACGCGCCCCAGCGCGGCCGACCGTGGTCTCCCACGCCCGAGGAGATGTTGACGATCGAGCCGCGCGAGCCTCGCAGCGCGGGCAGCGCGGCACGGATGCACAGGAAGGGACCCGTGAGGTTCACCTCGATCGTTCGACGCCAGACGTCGTCGTCGAAGGCTTCGATCGTGACCCTCTGCCCCAGGATGGAGGCGTTGTTCACCAGCACGTCGACGCGGCCCAGCCCCTCCAGCGTGGCCGCGACCCAGCGCTCCACCCCGGCCCGGTCGGTGACGTCGGTCTCCACGGCCACGCAGCCGGCGCCGAGCTCGCGGACCTCGGCCTCGATGCGGCGGAGGTCGTCCCCTCCCCGGGCGCACAGGGAGACGGCGGCCCCCTCCCGGGCGAAGCGACGGGCCAGGGCCGCTCCGAGGCCCTTCGAAGCCCCGGAGATCATGGCTACGCGGTCCTCGAGTTCCTTCACGCGGCTCTCCTCGCGGTCTGTGTGCGTGTGGTGCGGGTGGCGCCTGAGGTGAACAAGATCCGGGCCAGAGCATGAGCGGGCGAGGGCCGCGCTCGGATGCGCTGGCGCGCCGGCTGGCGCGGGTGGAGTCCCGCAACGTGACCTGGCTCGGTGACGCGTTCCCCGTGTTCTGGGAGCGCGCCTCCGGCTGCCGGGTCGTGGACGTGGACGGTGGAGAGTACATCGACCTGACGGCCGGGTTCGCCGTAGCGGCATGCGGCCACCGGCACCCGCGGGTGGTGGACGCGATCCGGGAGCAGGCCGGCCGCCTGGTGCACGGGATGGGCGATGTCCACCCGCCCGCGGTGAAAGTGGAGCTCCTGGAGCGGCTGGCCGGGCTCCTCCCGTACGAGGAGCCCCGGGTCATCCTCGGGGTCACGGGGTCGGACGCGGTCGAGGCCGCCCTCAAGACGGCGGCGCTGGCCACCGGCCGGTCCGGGGTCGTGGCGTTCACGGGCGCGTACCACGGCCTCGGCTACGGCGCCCTCTCGGTCACCGACGGGTCGCTGTTCCGGGCGCCGTTCGAGGCGCAGCTCAACCCCGCCGTGCTCCGGGCCCCGTTCCCGAACCCGTACCGGCCGCCGGCCGGCCTCCCGCGCGGCCCCGCAGCCGGACCCGCGGCCCTCGAGGCGCTGGATGCCCTCCTGGACGGACCCGGGGGCGAGGAGGTGGGCGCGGTCATCCTGGAGCCGATCCAGGGAAGGGGCGGCGAAGTGGTACCTCCGCCCGGCTTCCTCGCGGGAGTCCGCGACCGCTGCCGGGAGCGAGGACTGGTCCTGGTGGCCGACGAGATCTACACCGGCTTCGGCCGCACCGGCTCGCGGTTCGCGGCCGGGGCGGAGGCGGTCGTGCCCGATCTCCTGTGCGTGGGGAAGGCCCTGTCGGGCGGGATGCCGATCTCGGCGTGCGCCGGTCCGGCTGGACTGATGGACGCGTGGCCGGCCTCGGGCGGAGAGGCCATCCACACCTCCACCTACCTGGGCCATCCGCTGGCGTGCGCCGCGGCGATCGCCAGCCTGGACGTCCTCGAGGAGGAGAATCTGGCCCGACGCGCCCGGGATGTCGGGACCCGCTGGCTGGCCGCGCTGGGGGACCTGGCGGAAGTTCATGCGTGCGTGGGTGACGTACGGGGCCGCGGCCTGGCCATCGGGATCGACCTGGTGCGCGACCGGCGCACGCGCGAGCCCCACCCCGAGCTGGCGCGCCGGGTCATGAGGGGAGCGCTGGGCGAGGGGTGGCTCGTGCTGGCCGGCGGTCCGGACGGGAACGTCCTTTCGCTCACGCCTCCCCTCGTCATCGATGAGGATCTCCTGGTCGAGGCCACGGCGATGCTGGACCGCGTCCTGGCACGAACCGGTTTCTGATCCGGGCAGTCTCCGGCTACATTGAACCGGGTCCGGCACGGGCACGGCGGCGCCGGGAACCGCCGCCCGGCCGGTCGCCCGTCACGGGCGGCAAGGCGAGGCGGCGAAAGGAGCCACACCCGATGGCGCAGGCGGAGCTCACGGTCACGGTCCAGGGGACTCCCAACCCCAACGCGGCCAAGTTCACGCTGAATCGCTCGCTCCCCGATCAGGGGAGCCGGTCGTACTTCGGCGTCGGTGAGGCCGGGGACGACGCGCTGGCCGCGTGCCTGTTCGACGTCGAGGGCGTCCGCGCGCTGTTCATGGTGGACAACTTCATCACCGTCACCAAGATGGACGACGCGCGCTGGGACGACCTGGTCGAGCCCATCGAGGCCGCCATCCGCGAGGTGCTGGAGGAGACCGGAGCCTGACCGGCTGTCGGAGCGACGGCTCCCGACCCTCGCCTCACGCCCCGTCGTCGGCCCGGTCCCCCCGTGCTTCCGCGTCGCGGCCCTCCCCGTCCAGCGCGGCCGGCAGTCCCTCCCGGTAGGTCGGGTAGCGCAACTCCACGCCGAGCTCCTCTCGCATCCTCCGGTTGGAGACCCGCTTGCTGCCCAGCTTCCGGGCCAGGCGATCCGGCCCGTAGGCGGCGCGCGTCTCCTCGAGCGTCAGGGTGCGCAGCTCCAGGCCGCACCGCTCGGCCACCAGGCGCGCGAAGGCGTCGGAGAGATGGGGCTCGTCGTCGACCAGGTCGTAGATCCGGCCGTTCTCTCCCCGGCGCCAGATGGCCACGAGCCCCTCGACCAGGTCGTCGACGTGGATGCGGTTCGACCACGCCTCCACGCCGTCGACGGCGCGGTAGCGGCCCTCCCGGATCGCCTCGCGCAGAATGCGGCCCGGCCCGTAGATGCCCCCGATGCGGGCGATCCGGGGCCGGGCGTCGAAGGTCCATCCGGCCTGCAGCACGCGCCGCTCGGTGGCCAGCCGGGCGCGTCCCGCCGGCGAATCGGGCCGGGGCAGGGTGGAGGCGTCCACGATCTCGCCGCCCCGATCTCCGTATACCGACGTGCTGCTCGCGTACACGAAAGCCTCGAGGGGCGCGCGGCCCAGGACGCGAAGCAGGGCCTCGATCTCGGCTCCGGGATCCTCCCCGATCGGCGGGGCCAGATAGAACACGACGTCGGGCGACTCCCGGCCCAGGACTCGGGTCGCACCGGGCTGGCCGAGGTCGAGCAGCCGCGCCTCGATTCCGGCCCCCCGGAGCTCCGGCACGCGGTCGGGGCTTCGGGTCGTGCCCATCACCCGGTGGCCCTCGGAACCCAGACGTCGACCGAGCCGCAGGCCGGTGTAGCCGCAACCGACGATGAGCGCCTCAGCCATCGATCGGCCCTCGACCGCCCGTGGTGATCCGCTCCAGGAACTCGCGCACGATCCGATAGGTGAGGCCCCAGATCGTGCGGCCCTCGTACTCGATGGCCGGGAAGACGCGCAGCGCTCCCTCGCGCTCGAGCCTCAGGGTGGAGCGCCGCCCGGGCGCGCGGAGCGCGCGGACCGGCACCCACACGTGCCCGGCCAGCTCCGCGTTCTCGACCACCGAGCCGGGAGCACCAGCCCAGCCCACGAACGGGGTGACGGCGATGGACGGCAGGCGGTGGCTCCGCGGATGGACATCGTCCAGCCGGCCGAGGAGCGCGCTCCGCTCGAGCACGAGCCCCGTTTCCTCGCCCAGCTCCCGGAGCGCGGTGGCCGCCATGTCGGGATCCGCCGGATCGTGGCGGCCGCCGGGAAGGGCCATGTGGCCCGACCAGGGGTCGCCCTCGATCTCGGCCCGCTGGACGAACAGACCCTCGAGTTCGTCCACGGTCGCGACCGGCCCGGGCGGACGGAGGAGGAGCACGACCGCGGCGCGCGATCCGATGTCGGCGTCCTCGACCCGCCGGGGGTGACGCAGGCCGAGCCGGTGTTCGAGACCGGCTCGGACCGCGGCCGCCGGGCCCGACTCCGGCGCCCCCGAGCTCACCGCCCGCGCCCTCTGCCCGCCGCCGCCCGCTCCTCCAGCTCGGCCAGCAGGGTCAGGTAGCTCCGGTAACGGCTGTCGACCACCTGGCCCCGGTCCACGGCCCGGCGCACGGCGCACCCGGGCTCGCTCCGGTGCAGGCAGTCCCCGAACCGGCACTCGTGCAGCAGGGGGCGCAACTCGGGGAAGGCGTGCGACAGCGCCGGCGCGGGGACGTCCGGCAGCCCCGCGTACTGGAGTCCCGGCGTGTCGCCCAGGTAACTACCGCCCGGGGCCGGGTACAGGTGGGCGGCCACCGTCGTGTGGCGCCCGCGCCCCGTGCGCTCGCTCACCGATCCCACGCGGAGCTCCACCTCGGGGACCAGGGCGTTGAGCAAGCTAGACTTGCCGGTTCCGGAGGGTCCGGCCAGGACGGTGACCCGGCCCGCGATGGCGGCGGCCAGCTCGCGGAGCCCGGCCCCCGTCCGCACGCTGGCGGGCCGGATCTCGTAGCCGGCCCCGCGGGCCGGTTCGAAGGGCGCCAGCGGATCGCCCGGGACGGCCTCCGGGGCCAGGTCCATCTTGTTGACCACCACGAGCGCCTCCAGGTCGCTGAGCTCGGCCAGCACGAGGAGGCGGTCCAGCAGGTTCGTGTCGGGGTCCGGGCGCGCTGCCGCGAATACGACGGCCACCCGGTCCAGGTTGGCGGCGATCACCTGGATCCCGCGGCCGTGGGAGGGGTGCCGGGCGAGGCGGCTGCGTCGCGGGAGGCGCTCGACGATGCGCGCGCTGCCGTCCTCGAGCCGCTCCACCAGGACCCGATCCCCGGCTACCACGCGATCCCGGGGCCCCTGGCGCAGGCGTCCGGCCAGCACGCACTCGAGCCGCTCCGCGCCGTGCTCGACCAGGTAGGTTCCGGCGATCACGCCGAGCACCCGGTCTCCCGTCGGCCGCCCTTCGCTCACCGGGACACGCGCCCTCCGTATGGGTCGACGGGAAGGCGCACCGGAGGCCTAGGCGCCGCCGCCCGCCGGGTCCCGGGGTCCGGCGGCGCCTTCCGCGCCGAGCAGCTCCTCAAGGCAGTTGAATCCCAGGAGGGCGCACTTGATCCGGACGGGAAAGCGCGCCACGCCGGCCAGGGCCCGCAGGTCCCCGAGGTCGGCATCCTCGGAGAGGCCGCGCTCGCCGTGCATGAGCTGGGTGAACTTGCCGGCCAGCTCCAGGGCCTCGTCCAGGCTGCGCCCCTCGAGCTCGCGGGTCATCATCGAGGCCGCGGCCTGGCTGATCGAACAGCCGCGTCCCTCGAAGCGCGCCCGGTCGATTCGGTCCCCCGACACCTCGAGCTGAAGCTCGATGACGTCCCCGCACAGCGGGTTGTTCATGGTGATCGAGTGAGTCGCTCCCTCCAGCGGTCCCTTGTTCCGGGGTCGCCGGTAGTGGTCCAGGATGACTTCCTGGTAGAGGGAGCTGAGGGATTCGGGGATGGCCCGGTTCGGGGCATGCTTCGATTCGGAATCGCTCATCGGGAGGCTTCGCTCGGGGAAGAGGAGGTTCAGGCCCGCGGCGCGTCGCCCACGCCGCCGAACATCTCCGCCGCAACGCGCAGACCGTCGATCAAGGCGTCGATCTCGTCGCGGGTGTTGTACAGGTAGAGGCTGGCCCGGGCCGTGGCGGTCACGCCCAGATGCTCCATGAGGGGCTGGTTGCAGTGATGTCCCGCGCGGATGGCGATCCCCTGGTGGTCGAGGATCGTGGCCAGGTCGTGTGCGTGAATGTCGCCGTACTCGAAGGACAGCACGCCGGTGCGGCCGTGGCGGGGTCCGTAGATTCGGAGCCCGTCGATCGCGTCGAGCCGCTCGATGGCGTAGGTCGTCAGCGACGCCTCGTGGGCGTGGATCCGGTCCAGGCCCACGTCGTCCAGGTAGCGGATCGCCTCCCCCAGGCCCACGGCCCCGGCGATGTGGGGCGTGCCCGCCTCGAACTTGTGGGGGACCGCGGCCCACGTGGACCCCTCCAGCCGAACGGAGGCGATCATCTCGCCTCCGCCCTGATAGGGTGGCATGGCCGCCAGGAGCTCGGTCCGTCCCCACAGGACGCCGATACCGGTCGGTCCGCACATCTTGTGGCCACTGAACGCGTAGAAATCGCAGCCCAGCTCCTCCACGTCGATCGGGAGGTGGGGCGCCGCCTGGGCTCCGTCGACCAGGCAGAGCGCCCCGACGTCGTGTGACAGCCCGGCGATCCGTTCCACCGGGTTCACGACTCCGAGCGTGTTGGAGACGTGCGTGACCGCCACCATCCGGGTGCGCGGCCCGAGCAGGCGCTCCAGGTCCTCCAGGTCCAGCTCCCCTTCGGGCGTCACGTCGGCGAAGCGGAGGATCGCGCCGGTGCGGTCGGCCAGGAGCTGCCAGGGCACCAGGTTGGAGTGATGCTCCATCTTGGTCAGGAGGATCTCGTCCCCCTCGGAGAGGGCAGAGGGGCCCCACGCCGAGGCCACCAGGTTGATGGCCTCGGTGGTGCCGCGCACGAACACGACCTCGGACGCGTCTCCGGCCCCGATGTGCGCTGCGACCGTGGCCCGGGCCTCCTCGTACGCGTCGGTGGCCCGCACGCTGAGCGCGTGCACGCCCCGGTGCACGTTGGCGTGGTCGTGGCGGTAGTAGCGGGAAACCGCCTCGATGACGCGCTCGGGCTTCTGCGAGGAAGCGGCGCTGTCCAGGTAGACGAGGGGGCGCCCGTGGACGCGCTGGTTCAGGATCGGGAAGTCCTCCCGGATCCTCCCCACGTCCAGGGGGGCTGGGCTCGCGGCGACATCCGTGGTGGTCATGGGCTCGGAGTCCTCGGCCGCGGGGGCCGGCTCCTCTCTACGCTCCTCTCAATCGATCCGGACCTGCACTACGTCGCCCTCCACCCGACACTCGAACGTCTTGACCGGCTTGACGGCCGGCAAGGCCTTCGGGGCCCCGGTGGCCGGATCGAACCGGGCGCCGTGCAGCGCGCACTCGATCTGGCCCGCCACGATCTCCCCGTCGGAGAGCGCGAACTCCTCGTGCGAGCAACGGTCCTCCAGGGCGAACACCTGGTCGCCCTGGCGCACCAGGACGATCTTCTGCTCTTCCACCGCCACGCCCTTGAGACCCGTGGCCGGGATCTCGTCCAGGCGCGCCACCGTGTGGAACTCCCCCTCCCCCATCCCGTTCCCTTCCCTCACAGACCGATCTTGGAGCCGATGGCGTCCCGCAGGCGCTCCCGGACGCCCTCGACCGGGACGCGCTCGAGCACCTCGTCGAAGAAGCCGAACACCAGTAGCCGTTCCGCCGTGAGTCGCGTGAGGCCGCGGCTCATCAGGTAGAACAGCATGCCCTCGTCCACCTGGCCGACCGTGGCCCCATGGGAGCAGCGCACGTCGTCGGCCTCGATCTCCAGGTTGGGGAGTGTGGTGGCGTGGCAGTGCTTGCTGAGGAGCAGGTTGCGGTTGGTCTGGTACGCGTCGGTGAGCTGGGCGCCCCTATCGACGCGGATCAGTCCCCGGAACACGCTCCTCGCCGAGTCCGTGAGGGCTCCCTTGTACAGGAGGTCGCTGTATGCGTGCGGGGCCGCGTGGTGCTGGAGCGTGTGATGGTCGAAATGCTGCGTGCCGTCCCCGAACCACAGGGCGAGCATCTCGCTCTCGCTGCCCGGGCCCTCCAGGTGGCTCGTCACGTCGTCCCGGGCCAGGTCGCCGCCCAGGTTCACGTTGAGTCCGCTGAGCCGGGTGTCCCGGCCCGCCAGCAGGTGCTGGATGCTGAAGTGCTTCACGCCGCGCCCGTAGCGCTGCAGGGACAGGTAGTGGACCGTGGCGCCGTCCCCCGCGAACAGCTCGAGGCCGCTGAGGCTGAGGAGCGGGCTCTCGAGGTCCGGGGACAGGTACTCCTCCACCCAGGTCACCTCCGCCTCGCGGCCCGTCACCAGCAGGGTGTGCGTGGACAGGAGGCGGTCCCCCTCCCCGGCCCAGCGCAGCACGTGCACGGGCTCCGGCACCCGGACCCCGTCCGGCACGTACAGCACGTCGCCGCCCGTGAGCATCGCCACGTGCAGCGACCACAGCTTCTCCTCCATGGGCGACACGTCGCTGGTGTAGAGCCGCTCGGCCAGGAGCTCGGGTCGCTCGCGCGCCACCCGGCGGATGGGAGCGAACACGACGCCACGCTCGGCGAGGGCCGGGTCCAGTCGGCGGTGCAGGGTACGGCCGTCCACGCGCACCGCCACGGCGCTGCGAGCTTCCATGCCCTCCAGCAGCCGCGCGGCTTGCTCGGGCAGGTCTCCGGCGTCCCGGTTCTCCTCCTCGCCCGATTCGGGCGCGAAGGGCACGTGGGACTCCGGGTCCAGTCGCGACAGGTCGGTGTAGCGCCACTCCTCCGACTTGCGGGTCGGCATGGGGAGCTCCGTGTAGCGCTCCCACGCCCGTCGCCGCCGCTCCAGCAGCGTCGCGGGCTCGTCCAGCGTCTCCAGGAAGGCCGCGAGGCGGCTCCCGGCGACCCCGGCTTCGGTCTCTCCGGCCTCCCGGGCCGTCGTCACTCCATCCGCCACGTCAGGCACTCTCCCCCAGTTCGTGAGCCGGGCGCCGGGGCCCGGCGTGGTCGGTCGTTCGGCTCATCCGACCGAGCCCTCCATCTCGAGCTCGATGAGGCGGTTGAGTTCGATGGCGAACTCGAGAGGCAGCTTCTTGGCGATGGGCTCGATGAAGCCGCGCACCACCATGGCCATGGCCTCTTCCTCCGCGAGGCCGCGGCTCATCAGGTAGAAGAGCTGCTCCTCGCCCACCTTCGAGACGGTGGCCTCGTGGCCGATCGTGGCCTCGTTCTCGTCGATCTCGATGTAGGGGTACGTGTCCGTGCGCGAGGTCTCGTCCAGGAGGAGCGCGTCGCACTCCACGTTGGACCTGGACCCGACCGCGCCCTCGTAGACCTTGCACAGCCCGCGGTATGACGAGCGGCCCGTCCCCTTGGAGATGGACTTGGAGGTGATCCGCGACGTGGTGTGCGGAGCCACGTGGACGACCTTGCCCCCCGTGTCCTGGTGCTGACCGTCCGTGGCGTACGCGATGGACAGCACCTCGCCGTGGGCGCCCTCCCCCACCAGGAAGCAGGAGGGGTACTTCATGGTGAGCTTGGAGCCCAGGTTCCCGTCCAGCCACTCCATGGTCGCGCTCTCGTGCACCATCGCCCGCTGGGTGACCAGGTTGTACATGTTGTTCGACCAGTTCTGGATGGTCGTGTAGCGGAAGCGGGCGTTCCTCTTGACGATGATCTCGATCACGCCGGAGTGGAACGACTCCGTGGAGTACTGCGGGGCCGTGCACCCCTCGATGTAGTGCGCCTCCGATCCCTCGTCGGCGATGATGATCGTGCGCTCGAACTGGCCCATGCGCTCCGCGTTCACCCGGAAGTAGGCCTGGAGCGGGATGTCGATCTTCGCTCCCTTCGGGATGTAGACGAAGGAGCCTCCCGACCACACGGCCGAGTTGAGGGCCGCGAACTTGTTGTCCGCCGGCGGGATCACGGTGGCGAAGTGCTCCCGGAAGAGGTCGGGGTACATCTTCAGCCCATCCTCGATGGACTCGAAGACGACACCCTGATTCTCCCACTCCTCGCGCAGGGAGTGGTAGACCATCTCGGACTCGTACTGGGCGCCGACCCCGGCCAGCACGCTGCGCTCGGCCTCGGGGATACCCAGCCGCTCGAAGGTGTCCTTGATCTCGTCGGGCACCTCGTCCCACGACCTCTGCATGCGGTCCTGGGGCCGGATGTAGAAGTAGATCTGGTCGAGGTCGAGCGTCGAGAGGTCGCCGCCCCACGTCGGCATGGGCTTCGACTCGAAGATCTTCAGGGCCCGGAGCCGGAAGTCGAGCATCCACTCCGGCTCCTCCTTGTGGGCCGAGATCTGGCGCACCACTTCCTCGGACAGCCCCTTGCGCGACTTGAACACGGGCTTGTCCCTGGTGACGAAGTGGTACTTGTACTCGTCGAGGCCCAGACCCTCGACCGTCTCGTTGTGTGGCATGTGTCCTCCCCTGCTGCTCGTCCGCTCCCCTCGTCCTGCGCCGCGGGCGGGGCCCCGTTCGGGCCGCGCCAGGCGTCGCTCAGGTGGGGGAGGCGAGCTCCTCCCGGAGCCAGTCGTAGCCGTGCTCTTCCAGCTTTTCGGCCAACTCCGGGCCGCCGCTCTCGACGATCCGGCCGCCGATCATCACGTGGACGCGGTCGGGCTCGATGTAGTTCAGGATCCGCTTGTAGTGGGTGATCAGAAGGACGCCGAGCTCGGCGTCCTCCTTCGACAGCGTGTTCACCCCGTTCGAGACGATCTTGAGGGCGTCGATGTCCAGGCCGCTGTCCGTCTCGTCCATGACCGCCAGGCGGGGCCGGAGGACGGCCATCTGGAGGATCTCGTTGCGCTTCTTCTCGCCCCCGCTGAAGCCCTCGTTGACGTAGCGGTCGGCGAAATCCGCGTCCATCTCGAGCAGCCCCATGCGCTCCCGGAGCTCCTTCTGGAACTCGAACACGTCGACCTCGTTGCCCTCCCCGCGCCGTGCGTTCACCGCCGTGCGCAGGAAGTTGGAGATGGTCACGCCCGGGATCTCGCTCGGGTACTGAAAGGCCAGGAAGATCCCCCGGCGAGCACGCTCGTCCGGCTCCCACTCGAGGATGCTCTCGCCGTCGTACAGCACGTCGCCGCCGGTCACGTCGTAGCCCGGGTGGCCCGCGATCACCTTGGCCAGCGTGCTCTTGCCGGACCCGTTCGGTCCCATGAGGGCGTGGATCTGACCGGGACCCAGCGTGAGGTCCACGCCCATGAGGATCTCGGACTCGTCCTCCGCCACCCGCGCCCGCAGATCGCGGACCTCCAGAACATGCTCCGCCATATGCTCTCCGTGTCTGGTCGATCGCCCGGTCCGGCTTCGCTCTCCGTTCCATCCCATGCGAGAATCGATCCCGGCTTCATCAATAATCGTTATCGTTATGGGCTCGAAACGTACCCGAGTTGAGACTGAATTTCAAGTGGCCTCCCGGGCGGCACCATATTCGCAGGGAGCCCGGAGCGAAAGCCCCGGCGCCAAGCCGTCCGCGGCGCCCACCTGCACGTCCACACCGGAGGCACCATGAGAGCGGCCCTCATGCGCGAGCACGGCGGCCCGGAGGTTCTGGAGATCGGAGAGATGCCGGACCCGGAGCCCCGGCGCGGGGAGGTCGTGGTCGACGTGCGCGCCGTCGCCCTCAACCACCTGGACCTGTGGGTACGCCGGGGTCTGCCAGGGCTCGAGCTGGAGCTGCCGCACGTGGGCGGCGCCGACGTGGCCGGGACGGTCGCCTCGGCCGGGGAGGGCGTGGAGGGCTGGAAGGCCGGTGACCGCGTGGTCGTCAACCCGGGGAAGTGGTGCGGGCGGTGCGAGTGGTGTGTTCGAGGAGAGAACAGCCTGTGCGAGCACTTCGGGATCCTGGGCGAGCACGTCCAGGGAGGGCTGGCCGAGCAGGTTCGCGTCCCGGCCACCAGCCTGTACCCCCTTCCGGACGGATTCCCGTTCGAGGAGGCGGCCGCCGTGCCCCTGGTGTTCCAGACGGCCTGGCGCGCCCTCGTGTCGCGGGCCCGGCTGGCGCCCGGCGAAACCGTGCTGGTCACGGGCGGCTCGGGGGGCGTGTCCACGGCCGCGATCCAGATCGCCGCGCTGTGCGGCGCGCGGGTCCTCGCCGTGACCAGCGGGCCCGAGAACGTGGAGCGGGTCCTCGAGCTGGGCGCCAGCCACGCCATCGACCGGCTGGAGGAAGATTTCTCGAGCGCCGCGTTCGAGGCGACCGGGCGGCGGGGGGTCGACGTGGTGCTGGACAGCGTGGGGGAGGCCGTGTGGGCGGACTGCGTCCGGGCGCTGGCCCGTGACGGTCGTCTGGTGAGCTACGGGGCCACCACGGGCCCGGAGGGCTGCCAGGACATCCGGCGACTGTTCTGGAAGCAGATCCGCATCATCGGCTCGACCATGGCGAGTCGCGCCGAGTTCGAGAGGGTCATGGACCTGGTGTTCGCCGGACGCCTTCGCCCCGTGGTGGACGTGGTGTGGCCCCTGGACCGGATCTCCGAGGCCCACGCGCGCCTCGAGGCGGGCGAGGGCTTCGGCAAGATCGTGCTCCTCCCGTGACCGCCGGGAGGGGAGGGCGTCTGGCGCGACTCCGCGAGGAGCGCTTCGACATCGTGGTGATCGGCGGCGGCATCACCGGCGCCGCCACGGCGCGGGACGCGGCCCGGCGCGGGTACCGTACGGCCCTCGTGGAGGCCCGGGACTTCGGGGAGGGCACCAGCAGCCGCTCGTCCCGCCTGGTGCACGGGGGGCTCCGCTACCTGGAGCAGCTGGAGCTGGACCTGGTGTTCGAGGCCAGCCAGGAGCGCCGCACCCTCCTCCACCTGGCCCCGCACATGGTTCGGCCTCTGGAGTTCCTCTTTCCCCTGTACGAGGACGGCCGCGTCGGCAAGCTCAAGCTCGATGCCGGCATGTGGCTCTATGATGCGCTGGCGCTCTTCCGGAACATCGAGCGGCACCAGATGCTCGATGCCGCCGGGGTGGTCGAGCGCGAGCCGCAGCTGCGCCGACAGGGGCTCCTGGGAGGGGCTCGTTACTTCGACGCCCAGGTCGACGACGCTCGACTGGTCCTCGCCACGGTGCTCGGGGCCGCAGAGTCGGGGGCCGTGGTCGCCAACCGGGTGCAGGCGGTGGGGGTCGAGCAGCGTGATGGCGCCATCCGGGGAGTGCGGGTGGCCGGGGCGGCGGGGCGGGCCTCCGCGGCCGACCCGGCGTCCGGCGACCCCGGCGCGCAGGCGCCTGGCACCGAGACGGCGGACGGCTGGACCATCCCGGCCCGGCTGGTGATCAACGCCACGGGCCCGTGGACCGACATCACGCGCTCGCTGGCCGGGATCGAGGGACATCCGCTCCTGCGGCCCACGCGGGGGACGCACATCCACGTCCGCCGGGCGCGCCTGGACCACCGGCACGCCCTCATCTTCGAGTCCGCGGTGGACCGCCGCATCATGTTCGTCCTTCCCTGGGGAAGCGACCTGACGATCATCGGGACCACGGACGTGGATTTCGATGGCGACCCCGCGACGGTCCGCCCGACCGCCGAGGACGTGGCCTACCTCCTCGAGTCGGCCAACCGGCTGTTTCCCGAGGCGAAGCTGCGGCCCGCGGACGTGGTGGGCGCCTGGGCGGGGCTCCGACCCCTGGTCGCGGAGGGGAACGCGGCCGACGAAGACGCCGTGTCGAGGGACTTCGTGATCCGGGAGACGCCTCCCGGCCTGCTCACCATCGCCGGGGGCAAGCTGACGTCCCACCGGAACATGGCGGAGAAGCTGGTCGATCGTGCCGCGAATCTCCTCGAGGAGCGGTTCGACGCGCCGCCGGCGCGCGAGTGCGACACGGCGCGCGTGGCGCTTCCCGGCGGGGACTTCGAGGATCTGGACGTCCTGCGCCAGGAGCTCGCCGCCGTCGCGGCTCCGTATCACCTGCCTCCGTCCTCCGTGGACCGGCTGGCGGCCGCGTACGGCACTCGGGCCCGCCAGGTGCTGAAGCTGCTGGCCGGACGCCCGACCCTGCGCGAGCCGCTGGCCGAGGACCTGCCGTACCTGGCCGCGGAGGCGGTGTACGCCTCGCGCGAGGAGATGGTGGTCCATCTCGAGGACATCCTCTTCCGACGCACGCATCTGGCCCTGGAGACCGACGAGGGTCTCGAGGAGGCCTTCCGACTCACCGCTCGTCTCGCGGGCGAAGAACTCGGCTGGGACGCTGGACGACGGGCGCGGGAGGTCGAGTCCGCGCTGGCCGAGCGCGCACGCTTCGACGCGTGGCGGGGCGCGGGCTCCTAAGCATCGTCTCCCGTCCCCGTGTTATGTAGGAACACGTCCCCCGGGGCGGCGGTACGCCGGGGCGAGTCGATTCACCTGGAGCGGGATGAGGTCTGCGGTGCGAGGTCGCGGTCGGGCCAGGCGGGTGGCCCCGGAGAATTCCAGGCCCGTCACCCCGCGGCTCGCGGGCCGGCCGGCGCTGTGGGCTGGCGTCGCGCTCCTGGCGGCGGGTTGCATGGCCACGCCCGGGGTCGGAGGCGTGCAGGGCACGGCCGAGTCGTCCAGCTCCTTCTGGGTACCCCCGGTTCGCGACACCGCCCGCCGGACCGCCCGCCCCCCGGCCACGCTGCCGGCCGACATCGAGTCGCGCGTCGACAGCCTCGCCCTGACCGACCTGATCGACATCGCGCTCACGAACAACACGACCACGCGTGCGTCGTGGGAATCGGCGCGCGCCGCGGCGTACGCCTACGGGTCCGCGCGTGGGGCCTGGCTGCCTACGGTGGACGGGCAGGTGGATGTGAACACGCTCAAGACGGCCGCTTCCCAGGGGCGCAGCGCGGTCCGACAGACGATCTACGGGCCCAGCGTGAACCTGTCGTGGACGCTGCTGGATTTCGGAGGCCGATCGGGGAGCATCGGCCGGGCCCGGAACGCCCTCCTGGCCGCGGACTGGACGCACAACGCCACCATCCAGAACGTCGTCCTCCAGGTCGAGTCCGCCTACTTTCAGTACCTGGCGACGCGGGCGCTCCTGGAGGCCCAGAGGACCTCGCTGCGGGAGGCCCGCCGAAACCTGGAAGCGGCTCGGGAGCGGCACGCGGTGGGGGTCGCCACGATGGCGGACACCCTGAAGGCCCAGACGGCCGTCTCTCAGGCCCAGCTCGCGCTCGAGACGACACAGGGCCAGCTGGCCACCACGCGGGGCGCCCTCGCCGTGGCCATGGGCTTGCCGGCCAACGTGAGCTACGACGTGCGCCGCTCGCCGGGGAGCGCGCCGCCCCTCCGGGTGGCCGCGTCCGTGGACAGCCTCATCGATCGTGCGCTCCTTGACCGACCCGACCTGGCGGCGGCTCGGGCGCAGGCCGCGGCGGCCGATGCGGGGGTGGCCCAGGCGCGGGGCGCACTTCTCCCCAGGATCGTGGCGAGCGGACAGGCGGCGGAGACGTACTTCGCCAACACGGCCGGGGGACGGGGCAGCTACTCGGGGAGCCTCGCGATCCAGATCCCGCTGTTCTCAGGCTTCTCGCGCCACTACGAACTCCAGGCGGCACAGGCCACGGCCAGGGCCAGCCACGCCCGGGCGGAGGGACTCGCGCAGCAGGTGGTGTATCAGGTGTTCGCGTCCTACAACGACCTGAAGACGGCCACCCAGCGCGTGCGGACCAGCGGGGACCTGCTGGCCAGCGCGCGGCAATCGGAGGAGGCGGCGCTCGCGCAGTACCGCGAGGGCGTCGGGAGCCTGCTGGACCTCCTCTCCGCCCAGAGCGCCCTGGCCGATGCCCGGGCGCAGGAGATCGACGCACGATGGAGCTGGTACATTGCTCTCGCTCAGCTCGCGCACGACGCCGGGCTGCTGGATCTGAAGGGCGGGAGCGCGATCCCGATGCGGCCCGACACGGCGGGGGGGCCGTGAGTCGGAGGCGCGTGGTCGCCGTCCGCTCGGCGCTGGCGGCGGGGATGGCGGCGATGCTGACCGCGTGCTCGCACGGGCCGTCCAACGCGCCGTCCACCGTGCCGGTCAAGGCGGCCCGGGCGGAGCGCCGCGACGTCCCGGTCGAAGTGCGCGCCAACGGGACTGTCGAGCCGCTTCAGACCGTCTCGGTCCTGTCGCGCGTCGAAGGCACCGTGCAGCGCGTCGCCTTCCAGGAGGGTGACGAGGTTCGGGCCGGCCAGGTCCTCTTCCAGCTCGATCCGCGTCCCTACCGAGCGGCGCTCGAGCAGGCGGAGGGCAACCTGCAGCGGGACATCGCCCAGGCCCGCAACGCCCAGCTCCAGGCGGCCCGTTACCAGAAGCTGGTCGAGAAGGACTTCGTGAGCTCGCAGCAGTTCGACCAGGCGCAGGCCAACGCGGCCGCCCTGCGCGCCTCGGTCAAGTCCGACTCCGCGGCCGTGGCCAGCGCCCGCCTCAACCTCGAGTACGCCACCATCCGCTCTCCGATCGACGGCCGCACGGGGAGCCTGCTCGTGCACCGGGGCAACCTGGTCCGGGCGGGCAGCGGCCAGCCGCTCGTGGTCATCAACCAGATCCGGCCGGTGCTGGTGCGCTTCTCGGCGCCCGAGCGCTACCTGCCCCAGCTCCTGGCCAAGAGGGACGACTCGCTGGTGGTGTACGCGCTTCCGTCCGGAGAGGGGGGCGAGCGCGCGGAGGGCCTTCTGACCTTCGTGGACAACTCGGTCGACCCGTCGACGGGCACCGTGGTCCTCAAGGCCCTGTACCCGAACGAACAGGAGCGGCTGTGGCCCGGTGAGTACCTGGACATGCGGCTCGTCCTGGACGTTCAGCGTAACGTCGTGGTCGTGCCCCAGTCGGCCGTGGCGTCGGGCCAGAACGGCACGTACGTGTATGTCGTGAATCCGACCGACTCCACGGTCGCCAGCCGCGACGTCAAGGTGCAGCGTTCGGCGGACAGCGTCGACGTGATCGAGTCGGGGCTCGAGGGGGGCGAGGTCGTGGTGACGGACGGTCAGCTCCGACTGTTCGCGGGGGCCCGGGCCGACGTCACCAACGCGGCCGAGCTGGCCGCCGACAGCGCCTCGGGCCGGGCGAGCCGGAGCGGAGACACCGCCGCGGGCCTCCGATGAATCCGTCGGAGCTGTTCATCAAGCGGCCCGTCATGACCACGCTGGTCATGGCGGGCATCCTCATCTTCGGCGTCATGGCCTACCGGATGCTCCCGGTGAGCGACCTGCCGAACGTGGACTTCCCGACCATCTCGGTGAGCGCCAGCCTGCCGGGCGCCAGCCCCGAGACGATGGCCGCGGCGGTGGCGACGCCGCTCGAGAAGCAGTTTTCGACCATCGCCGGTATCTCGGACATGACGTCCACCAGCACGCAGGGCGGGACCAACATCACCCTGCAGTTCGACCTGAACCGGAACATCGACGCGGCCGCGCAGGACGTGCAGGCGGCCATCTCCAAGACCCTGCACCAGCTCCCGACCGGCATCATCCCGCCGTCCTACAACAAGGTGAACCCGGCGGCCTCGCCGATCATCTACCTGGCGCTCACCTCGAACAGCCTGGCGCTCTCGGCCCTGGACGAGTACGGCGAGACCGTGCTGGGTCAGCGCATCTCCACGGTGCCGGGCGTGGCCCAGGTGTCGATCTACGGAGCCCAGAAGTACGCGGTGCGGATCCAGCTCGATCCCGGCGAGCTCGCCTCGCGCCGGATCGGGATCGACCAGGTGGCTCAGGCCGTCTCGAACGGCAACGTCAACCTGCCCACCGGCGTGTTGTGGGGGAGCCAGAAGGCCTACACGGTGGAGGCCAACGGCCAGCTCAAGGACGCCCAGGACTTCCGGCGGCTCATCGTGTCGTACCGCAACGGCTCGCCGGTGCGGCTCCAGGACCTGGGCCGCGTGCTCGACGACGTGCAGGACGACAAGACGGCCGGGTGGTACGACAACACGCGGTCGATCATCCTGGCCATCCAGCGCCAGCCCGGCACCAACACGGTCAAGGTGGCGGCCAACGTCCGGAAGATGCTGGGGCAGCTCGAGAAACAGATCCCGGCTTCGGTCCAGGTGCACTTGCTGTACGACCGGTCCGAGTCCATCCAGGACTCGGTGTCGGACGTACGCTTCACGCTGCTTCTCACGCTGGGCCTGGTCGTGATGGTGATCTTCCTCTTCCTGAGGAACCTGTCCGCCACGATCATCCCGAGCCTGGCCCTGCCCATCTCGATCATCGGGACCTTCGCGGTCATGTACCTGGCCGGCTACACGCTGGACAACCTCAGCTTGATGGCGCTCACCCTCGCCGTCGGGTTCGTGGTGGACGACGCCATCGTGATGCTCGAGAACATCGTGCGTCACATGGAGATGGGGAAGACGCCGATCCGCGCCGCGCTGGATGGGTCCCGCCAGATCGGGTTCACGATCCTCTCCATGACGCTGTCCCTGACGGCCGTGTTCATCCCGATCCTGCTCATGGGCGGGGTCATCGGCCGCCTGTTCCACGAGTTCTCCGTGACCATCATGTCGGCGATCCTGGTCTCCGGCGTGGTGTCGCTCACCCTGACGCCGATGCTGTCCAGCCGCTTCCTGCGGCCTCCCGGGGAGCAGCACCACGGTCGCCTGTACGAGGTGACCGAGGGCATCTACCAGCGCGCCCTGGGGCTGTACGAGCGGTCGCTGGACCGGGTCATGGACCACCGGGTCGAGACGATGGCCTTCTCGGCGGCGATCCTCGTGGGGAGCGTGCTGCTGTTCGTGCACATTCCCAAGGGCTTCCTGCCGGCCGAGGACACGGGCCGCATCCACGGCACGGTGGAGACGCTGGAGGGCACGTCGTTCCAGGCGATGCTGGCGCACCAGAAGCAGGTCGCCGACATCGTCGCCGCCGACCCGAACGTCCGCGACTTCATGTCCTTCGTGGGGGGTGGGCGCGGGACGATGAACCAGGGCACGGTGTTCATGCACCTCAAGCCGCGCTCCGAGCGGATGGGGGTGGACGACGTCATCAAGGAGCTCAACCGGAAGGTGGCGGCGATCCCCGGCGTGCGGGTCTTCTTCCAGAACCCGCCCTCCATCCGGATCGGCGGGCGGGGCTCGAAGAGCCAGTACCAGTTTACGCTCGAGAGCCCGGACCTGCCCACGCTGTACAGGAGCGCCCAGGTCATGGAGGGGGCCATGGACAGCCTCCCGAACCTGGTCAACGTGACCAGCGACCTCCAGATCTCCAACCCGCAAGTGGCGGTCGACATCGATCGGGACCGGGCCGCCGCCCTCGGGGTGACCACCGACCAGGTCGAGCGGGCCCTTTACGACGCGTACGGCTCCCGCCAGGTGTCCACCATCCTCACGCCGACCAACCAGTACTGGGTCGTCATGGAGCTGCTGCCGCAATTCCAGCGCGACCCGGACGCGCTGGGCATGCTGTACGTCCGCTCCGACTCGGGAACCATGGTGCCGCTGCGCTCCGTGGCGACGCTGAAGCCCAGGCTGGGGCCGCTGACGGTGAGCCATGCCGGCCAGGTTCCCTCGGTGACGGTCTCCTTCGACCTGGGGTCGGGGACCTCGCTGGGCACCGCCGTTTCGCAGATTCGGAAGCTGGCCCGCGTCCGGGTGCCGTCGACCGTCAACACGACCTTCTCGGGCACCGCGGCCGCGTTCCAGTCCAGCCAGCAGGGCCTGCTGTTGCTGCTGGTGCTGGCCGTCCTGGTGATCTACCTGGTGCTCGGGATCCTGTACGAGAGCTTCATCCATCCCATCACGATCCTCTCGGGCCTCCCCTTCGCGGCGTTCGGGGCCCTGCTCACCCTGCTCGTGTTCCACGTCGAGCTCAGCGTGTACGCCTACGTGGGCATCATCATGCTCATCGGCCTGGTGAAGAAGAACGCGATCATGATGATCGACTTCGCCCTGGAGGCCGAGCGGAGCGAGGGCGCCTCGCCGCGGGCCGCCATCCTGGAGGCGTGCAGCGTGCGATTCCGTCCGATCATGATGACCACCATGGCGGCGCTCATGGCCACGCTCCCGATCGCGATCGGATTCGGAGCGGGGTCGGAGTCGCGCAGGCCCCTCGGGCTCGCGGTGGTGGGCGGGCTCCTGTTCTCCCAGCTCATCACGCTGTACGTGACGCCCGTGGTCTACACCTACCTGGATTCCCTCCAGAAGCGGCTGGGTCTGTGGGGGACCGAGCCGGTCCCGGTCGGCGCCGGGACCGCCGAGGCGCACGCCCTCATGGTCGGCGGGGAGGTCGAGGCCGGCTGAGGCTCGCCTCGGACCCGTCCGGGGCCCGCCCGGCGGCGGCCCCGGAGGTCGCCCGCAGGACGCAACGAGTGTGGACAAGTGCAACGGCGCCCACCCTCCATTCGGCCCTCACGGCCGGCCCGTAGCATGCCGCTAACTCTCAGTACCACACAATGTCAGGCAAGTCCACACGTTGCGGAGGCTTGTGTCTTGCCCCCTTCCCGGCGGGGTCGCCTCCAGACGGGTGATTCCATGCTTCGAGATGACTGCGACAGGAGACACGATGTCCACCGTGAAGAGCCTCAGGACCAGGCTGGGACGGGCGGACCGCGCCGGGTGGCGCGGGGCGGCCGGCTTCACCCTGATCGAGCTGCTCATCGTGGTCGTGATCATCGGCATCCTGGCCGCGATCGCGATACCGCAGTTCGCATCGACCAAGGAAAAGGCGTTCGACGCATCGGCGAAGAGCGACCTCCGCAACCTCATGACGGCCGAGGAGTCGTACTTCTACGATTACTCCAGCTACAGCGCCGGATCCCAGAGCGGGGCCGGGGCGCCCATCGTAGACGCCAACGGCGACATCCTGGTGCGGGCCAGCTCGGGTATCAACGGGGGGGTCTCGACGCAGGGGAACGGCTACGTGGCCACCGCCGGCCACGACGTCTCCTCTTCGTGGTGGTGCGTGAACACGGACAACGGGGCGGGGCACATCGTACAGACCTCGCCGGGCTCGGGCTGCTAGCCGGAGCACGGCTCTTCCCGGCTGGATCCTCGCCCGACCCTACTCGGCGGGTCGGCGACCGGCCGATTCTCTCGCTCCCCGCAGGGGTGGCCGGTCTTCCGACCGGCCACCGCGGGGGGATTACCACGGAGCCCGGCAGGCTCGGTCGCGCTCCACGGAGCGGCTAGAAGCCGCCGCCGTCCATCTCCTTCTGCCCGACCGAACGGCCCTCCCCCTCACCGGACGCGGCGTCCTCGTCCTTGTTCGGCGCCACGACCGCCGGTACGCCCTTCTGCTGCAGAAGCTGGTTGAAAGCTCCCAGGTTCGTGTCGAGGACCTTGTTCAGCCGGTTTCGCAGGCCCGACCACTGCGACAGCAGGTCGTTCCAGCGCTCCCTGGCTCCGTCGGTGGGCTTCGCGTCCGGCCCGGCCACGTTGCCGTAGACGGCCGCGACCTGGTTGTCGAACTGGGGCGGGAACCGGATCGGGTCCTGGCCGCTCCGGTTCTGCGTCTGGATGAGGTCCTTCTCGAGAGCCGTCATCGCGTCCACGAGGGAGTCCGCCTGCGCGGACACGTCCACTCCGGCGTCCTTGGCCCGCTTCTCCGCCGCCTTGACTTGCTCGCGGGCGGAGCGCAGGGCGTCGATCCTGCCGTACACGTGGTTCAGCGTGTCACGCATGACGATGGCGAGCTGGAACTGCTCCACCAGGTCCTGGTGCGTCACGTCCTTCCAGCGCGGGTCGGGCTTCACGTCGAAGCTGCGGTTGGTCGTGTCGCTCCCGACGATCAGCCTCGCCGTGTACGTCCCCGGGACGGCCTGCGGGCCGCCCGTGTAGCCCCATACGACCGCGCCCTTCGAGGTGGTGACGCCGGGATAGCGGAGGTTCCAGGTGTAGCGGTGCATGCCCTCCGAGGCTGGCAGCGGCCGGCTCCGTCCGCCGCCGAAGAAGGCGGCGAGCTCGGACTCCTCACCCTGGCCGCCCTTCTTCTCGCTCGAGAAGGTCTGGGCGATCTTCCCGGAGGGGTCGACGATCTCGAGCTTCACCGGCCCGTCGGGCTTCCCGGCCAGGTAGTAGTCCAGTATGACGCCACTGGGTGGGGGAGTGGGTCGGTCCCCTCCGCCGAAACCGCGGCCCATGTCGGCGCGGTAGGCGGGGCGGGGCTCGAACAGGTAGTGGTCGGCCTTCGCCGCGGCGCCGGTGAGCTGCCGCAGCGGGGTCACGTCGTCCAGGATCCAGAAGCTCCGCCCCTGGGTGGCCAGCACCAGG